>ENA-ORXF01000047-ORXF01000047.1-marine-metagenome-genome-assembly--contig:-NODE-47-length-91987-cov-16.213546_pt1 | contig 91987 bp, 84 predicted proteins | sample MGYA00237864_ERZ511476 | MGnify/ENA primary metagenome ERZ511476 (study PRJEB26306, sample SAMN06343908) | marine metagenome | isolation source: coastal waters | place: Atlantic Ocean: West Antarctic...
GTGCTAATCTACATAAAATACATGTATATAAATATAGTAACAAAAATAGTAACAATACTTTGTATACATTCTATTATAACATAATTTTTTTTTTTGAATACTAGTATTTTTTTAATTCTTTCGTGTTGTATACTAGAGAACTATACGTGTTAATGTATCGTAAATATATGTATATAAATATAGTAACAATATTTTTTATACATTCTATTAGTACATATTTATATTTTACAATACTAGTATTTTTACTTCTTTTGTTTGTGTGTTAGTGAATGATGCGGGTGAATTATCATAAATAAATAAATGAATATAGTAACAATATTTCTTTATACTATTAGACATATTTTTGTATGACAATACTAGTAATTTCACTTTATTCTGTTTTTATTTGAACAAACGATGCGTGTGAATCTACTGTAAATATATATATATATACACGTGTTTGTGTGTATGATTTTATAATGAATAGCACGAAGTGTGTGATTACGTACTATAGTGGTGTTGCTGGTATTTCATTAATTGTTGTATGGATTCTGTGGATGCCTTTGTTACATGTGAGTTACTTCTGTTTAGATTTGTTGTTGGTTTTGAAATTGTTGTTGTGTCTTGATGTGACTAATTTTTTTGAATCATGTTTGCAGTTTCTCGTGCAAGATTCCACGCATCAAAAATCTACTGCTACAATTTCTGATACATTTGCAGATTATAATGTGCCATGTACCATTTATCTGATAGGCCCATTATCACTTCTTTTTGTGTTTCGCTTCAATAGAGTATTACATTGTAACATATCATCAAGTTACAAAAAAATTTCTGTACTTGTATTATTACTTTCACAATATTTTTTCATGGTCGTTATAAGATATGACACTATACGAGGTAGTGCACACATATTTTTCACAGGTTTTACTGTGCTGAGTTTACTTCTGTACCACAAGTTAAGTCAAGAGCAGGACAAGGACAAAAATTTTAAGAAAAATGCCATATCGGTAACTGCCTTCGTGTCAATGTTAATTTTTGGCGGATTATCTTTCCTAACAATATCAATACATTCGAATTTTTTATGGACATTACATGTTTTGATCGAAATTTTTGCTGTGTTGTGTGTTGGTGCATTGGATTTGATAGACGTATTTGATGCTTGTGACGCATACTGATACTGAAACTATAAACAGGACGAACGAGGAGCTAAAAATCATCGACCTTTACAAAAGCAAACTGGAATTGTTCAAATAGGGGTTCAATTCCTTTATGCTTTGTGGAAACCTGGTGTAGAATTACATTTTTGCAAACAATAAAATTTTATTTCAAAAATATGGTGTTTTTTATGTGAACAGAATACTATATATGACTTACAATTTCTGTATCAATATTGATTTGATTCATGTGTGAACTTTCTGCTGGTGATTATTATGTAGGTGATTTGTCTCAAGTAACCAATGATGAAACATGGGATTTAATTGTGAAAGTGTTGGATGATGATACTTCAGATCATCCTGACAAAGTTCAATGTTTTCAAAGTGTGCCCATTTCCCTCTCATCTAATGTTGTTATTATGCATTTCAGTTTTCCACACATAAGTGCACGAATTTCACAATCAAATCCTGATATATCCAACAAACAAAAAAATATGATTTAGAAATAATTGATGAATTGCAAGGCAAAAATATAAAAATTGATTTCCACAGCCTATTCCTCATGGTTGCATAAAGTTGATTTATTGAAGAGCAAAAAGGATTTGAGTGCATTGATTGAAAGTTCATTCATAATAATGTTTATGTCCATGTATTCAATTTGAGCAACAGTACACGTTTCGAAAATAGTAGTGTTGAGCACAATTCTCAATTTTTATTTCAGTTAATATAATCATTTTGTTATACCAATAAATATATATATATATGAACAATCATATGTGAAAAATGTTGTTGAATTATCATGACGTCAAGAGTTTACTATGGATTTTGAAATACTTTACCATTTCATTTGCCTGTTGGAATAACCATGATAAGACAGATTCCCACATACGATTTTTGTACATATGTTTGCTGTGTTATTATTCATTTGCCTGTGCCTGTATTACGCATAATTCTATACACAATCGTACGTTTGTCAATAATGTAATTGAAAAAGTATACTTATTGATATTATCAATTTCATATGGACATCCATCTTTGTCTCTGATACCAGGTCATAATATTGGTCATCACAAGAAAACGGAGACAAGACAGGATGCTATGCGTACTAGTAAAATGAGATACAAATGGAACTTTTTGAATCTATTTTTATTTCACCCAACAGTAGCTGTTAGTGTTTTCAAAGTTGATGTACGATACTTGTCTTTACAGAGGTTGATGGGCAAGACATATTATACAGAAATATGCATGCAATGGGTGTTCCTTGTGGTCATTCAAATGATATTAATATATTTGAATTGGAAGAAATTTGTTCTGTACGTATACATACCACACTTGTTTGCACAGTATTGGATAGTTACCATGAATATTTTACAACATACTGGATGTGAGAAAGAAACAATACAAAGTACTCCCAATTCTCGAAATTATAACACAGCTCGGAATTTCACAGGATATACGATCAATTTTTTGACGTTTAACAATGGTTATCACACCATTCACCACATGTTCCCTACTATGCATTGGTCCAGATTGTCCGAGGAGCATAATATAAGGATAAAACCTTATATTCATCCAAATCTCATTCAAACTAATATCATAATCTACATCTTCAAATCTTTCATTTATCCTGGAATTCAAGTTGATTATTTGGGAAATAAAGTAGTCTTTGATATCAGTGAAAAGGATGATATTGATCTTGACTGGACTTTGGAACATGCTTCTGAAAATATTCAGTTCTCAGACTATGATGTTGACATTTCAGGACCAGCAATTTTGAAACAAATGTCAAATTTCTCTCTTCCCAAAAATAAAATTGATCAAAAAGTAAAAACATTTCGCGGCAAACAGATTTTCAAGCGTTTTTTGCGCAAAGTAACTAAATCCAGACAACACTTGTCAATAACTGACAAAAAATGAACAATAAAACAAATGTTAATTAGTTTGCAGAAGTCAGTAGTAGTGATAAAGACAAGCACCCAGTGCAGTGTGTGTTTTGACGGTTTATGTGAGAGATATGTCTATAAACAATTACAATTTTAAAAGCAATGTCAATCAATACATTTTTGGCCATATTTTATCATCAATTTGATTTTTGATGAAAATTTATTTTTCAATTTTTGCCAGAATTGTGCTTGTTGTTGATATGTTTACTTCTTACACTTTTGTTTTTTTGTTACGATGATATTAATATATAAGCACATAAACTTTTATACTTAATAAGTATATTGAACAACAATGCCTCTCTATATGGACATAGAGCAAGTGGATATAGAAAGAAGAAATGTGGAGAGAGAAATAAGAAATGCTTTGATCAGGGAACAAGAAGATCAACGAGAAGAAGATCTCTACAGGAAAGATCAAGTTCACCAGCGTGTACTATTTGAAGCTGCACAAGAATCACTCAGAAACTCAGAGAATGAACTGAACTCAAAAAAAGTGCAAAAGACAACAACTGCAGACAAGAGACACGAAGAGATCGAGTTTTCTCCGAATTGGTCATCAGACAATGATTTAGAACCACATTTCCAAGATTATAAAAGTATTCAAGAACAATTAGCTAATGTAAATTTAGATGCAGCGTATGAGCATCAAAAAAAAACTGAGAAAGAGAGTTTTTTGCCTTTTGTAACAACAACACAAAAAAATGTGGTATCCAGTAAATACAAAGGTCACCACATAAATGAAAGTTTTTTTGATCCAGATTTTTGCAAAAAAAAATATGAATTTATTGCATCAAAAAACTATCAAGGTAACAGAAAAAATATCAATGTTAGATATAGTTACATATTGGCCTCACCACATAAAAGGAATAAAGCTCTTCGGGCACACAAAATACAACATGGTTGGGACTCAGATGCTCAGATTAAATGGAACAATTATGTAAATGAAGAATGTTTAAAGAAGTATGGAAAATCTTTTACAGCAATGACTCAGGAGCAACAACAAGGTGTTTTGGATGTTGGCAGCACCAAACACAAATCACAAAAAAAGAGAAGGTGAAACATATGCATTTAAATGTTTACATATAAGCACGTATGGAATCAGAAAAATTGCCGAGTGGAGGTCATTATGAATTGTTTGTGAAAATTCCTTGACACTAAAAAGTAAAAACAAACTTAAAATTTTTATTAAAATACTCATTCTTTGTAAGTAATCCCATTTGCATTTGTTTTCTCACTATTTTCACTAATAGAATTAAGAACAAATCATATTTTGTTTTCTTTTCTGGACAAATAAACAAATTTGTCTTGTCTGTGAAACCAGATAAGAAAATGAAATGTATTTGTTCCATTTGTATCATCCTTTCTATATCAAATAGATAATACACCAGAAACGAAAAGCACATTTAATTTTTATTGATAAAATTAAACATTCAGTGCACATATACACTTTATATGCACATTCTGTCTACTTTCGTATTTAAATAGAACCAAATCAAATCAAGTTTATTTACTTTTCATGACAAATAAACAATCATCTCATCATTCGTGAAGCTAGATAAGAACATTGAAATGATTTGTTCCAGTGTAAATGCATCCAATTGATGTAGGACGCTTTTCACATTAATTTTAAGCAATGCGCTCATGACACTTAAAATTCTACTTTCCATAACAATTTTCCACAAGCATGGTACCAATACTTTCTCAACACCTTCGAAATTCACATTCATGCAACAATACATTTTTTGTAATGTATTCTTTGTTATTTCACTCAAATGAATATTCTTGGTACATTCATTTCTTTTCACAAATCTTTCTTCACACTCCCTTTTCAGTTCTGGTATGATATCAATCAGTAAAAGCTCAATTGCGTTATAACCTCCATTCGTACACTTAGATTTGACACTTGAACCTATAGAAAGAAATTTTTTGTTTGTCTTTTCTGTTTTGTATAAGACCATTTCTCTATTTTTCTGAACACATATAAAAAAAACTATTTTTTGTATGAATTCATTATCCCACTGTTCCAATTTACTTCTATATATTGCATGGTGCAGAGGCATTAGACCAAACTTGTCCAATGATTTATTATTTGCTCCATATATGACCAGTTGTTCGTAAATTTCATATGCACAATTTGAAATTGCTCCATGCAAGCATAATTCAATTTTTTTGTTTTCAAAAAATAACTTGTTTTTCACAGACTTATTGAAAGCATTATGAATTAGAATCATCTGAATATCTTTAAAAATACTTTGACATTTGACATATTTATTTTCTCTCATCAAACAAGACATCAAAGCCGATCTACTTGAACAATGAACATTCAATGGGTCAGCATTCCAGTTTAGAAGTAGCAGTACAACATCTAATCTTTCGTGACAGACAGCTTTGTTCAATGGACTGGAAGTTTGGAGTGTTTGGTGATTGACAGAACTTTTTGAATGTTTTTCTACTTTTATAATCTGCGCAAGAATCTCTTCAAGAGATCCACTTGCTTTTTCAGGGAACCTCTCGCCTGTAATTAACGAACATAGTTTCTTGTCGTGTGCACTGAGTTGACTGGAATTCACAGAACCTAATACCGCCATGATCAAAGAATACTTTTGAGAGTTTCCAGATGATCTTTTTGTCAAGAAATTGTAAATAATCCGGAAATAGATTTTGAAGCTGCATGAGAGTTTGAGACACTTCCAAAACAACTTAAAAGTTGCCAAAATGGACCCCATGATGGAAAGTGAAAACATTGATGTAAGTTTTCATGCTAATGTAATTACGAGAATATGCTATGAATCGCGTGTACAAACAACTTAGAATGTCACGGATCACGAGGGATAAACTGTGGTCTTCTTTTAATAATTTATATCTGCCAGCCAATTGGGTAATGAAAAGAATGAAGTGATATCTATTTCGGGATTACAAAAAAATAATGTCTATATATAATGCTCAAAGATTTGATTACACCTACGATGTCTCTTGGCATGTTGGTAGTAGTACAAAATCTGAATAAGCGTCCAGAGTTGAATGGTTGCCGCGGAAAGGTTGTATCCGTACATACTCCAAGACTTTGTGTGAAGCTTGACGGAAGCGAAGACCTTTTTTTGCTCAAAGCAAAGAATGTGCGGCAATATGCTTGTTTAGATTCTGTCCGTCGAGTACAGACTTTTGAATTCAAAGAAGGGACCTCTGAAAATGAGATAGAGAATATCATTTCAAATTACATTGGCACACATTCGTATAATCCTGAAATTGAATTAATCGTGATTATTCGGCCATGTAATGCTATATCTTCTGAGTGCATGTCTGTGCATCAAAAAAGCATTCTCGTGTCTTCTGCACGTCTTGAACATATGGGAAGATTGTCGGAAACTGCACAAGTTCTTGGGTGGATTGAGGAATGTAGTGATAGTAAAAATATGATGTACAAAAACCATTCAACAAAACAAGCAGTTCCATCAACAAAATTCTTATATTTGAATATGAATTCGCCTTCTGTTGATTTAGTTATATCATCACTTTGATAATGTCAAAATGTACAAGAATGTAAAAAATTGTTCAACTTCGTTTTTTTAATAAATTTTAATTTTAAATCAGAGGTTTAAAGCTTCATGAGAGTTTGAGACAATTCCAATTGTTCAATAGGATGTTTTCTAGCAAAGATAATTGCTCCAATATGATAAAATTCATCACACCTGGAATCAAAGTTATAACACAACTGAACATCTCCAATTGTTTGGCTTGTCTTCAAATTCCGAGTTACGAAAATGTAAGGCAAATATGTATTGGAAAACAATATTATGTCAAAACAATTGAAGGGTATAATTATTGCTTATTTTGCAACACCTAATATAACATAATATATATATATATACAGTTTTGAATCTCATAATCAAAATAAAATTATGAATATACACGACGCAAAAATGCACATTATTGGGCTTGAGAATGAAGAACGTGCTTGTGAGAATTTATGTAAAGGAGACAATGAGTTTGTGTGTAGGATTCAAAAAGAATTGTACCAAGTACACGAGGAACAGAGAAAAATGGCTGCCGTGGAAATTGAAAAACAGCAACGTTTGTATGTGGCATTGCAGCATCAAATGAATGGATTGAACCACCTGCTGCAAGCACATGTCGTCTTATATCAAGTAGAATGTGAATTTCAAATCCATAATCTAAAGCATGCAAAGACTGATTATGAAAATTCTATTGAAAGATCCCAAAACAAGATCAATCAATGCCAAGCAAATATGAACTTGATCACTGAAAAAAAAAAAATATAAATTCAAAAACATCTTCAATATTTTTCTGAATACTGGTAGACAAGATAAGAAAATTAAAAAAATATTATTGACAGAACAACTTGTGATTAAAGATAAAATTTCAAGACAACAACCGTGTTTTCGTGCTCGTTCGTTTCATTCACACATCCAAATTCTATGCAAACAGCGTGATTATTGGATTCTGGCAGTTCTAATAAAAATGGAAATTCATATTGGTTTTTTCCTGAATTGTATAATTTTGCCTTGGTTTTTTGTTGCCATTCTCATTAATACAAGTCATCCAAATATTTTTTTTTTTCGTTTTATATGGAGTCATTGAATTTTGATGACTTTATAGTGACTTAGAGTGACTTGTACAACACAAGCCCCCACGCCAGATTCATATGTGTTATATTTTTGACACAATCACATTCACTGGTCTCAATTGTATAAAATTGGATGTAATTTGAACATATCCAGATTATGAGTTAGGTAGTATATAAATTGTACATGTGAAATTGGATTAAAATACGCAAATAACTTGTTGTATTTTGAAGGAAAATATCCAAACATGCTAAATAGCAATATCGTGAGAGCTTCCACCAAAAACAAAATCAAAAAAATCAAAAAAAATTCAAAATATAATTATAAAATTTCACTGCATGTCAAGTGTCTGTTACATCCAACTATGTGCTAGAATTTCTGTGTTGTCTTGATTACTTTCATCTTCATGTAATAAAATAGAAATCATTGGTATTTTTGAGTGTAATTTTATGATGAATAATGTGCTACAAAAGACAGAAAATTGCAGAAGATTCCATTTATTTTTCCATGTAAATCTTAAAAATTCTATTTAACATTCATTTGTGTAAGTGCATTAGCGAGTTTCCTTGCCTTCTGAAGACTTGGAAGCTTTTTATAAGCAAGCTTCCTTGATTCTTTTGTTGTCTCACCCGACCACAATCGAATACCTAAAAGTTTCTGTCCTAGTTTTGTTAACGGATGTGCTCTATATCCCACACGTTTAGGTCGTTTGAGTGATACAAATACATGAGGGATTTTGTTCTTACGCCAGTGTTGTGCGAAATCTAATCAATTTTATAATCTTGAAGCTGACATATGATTACAAGTTTGATAAACTTTCCATACAATTTGCAAATTTGTCGTCCATTGGGCATCATGTTTACAATATGTTTTTTACAATCAAGAGATGTAATTACTTTCCAATCTGCCTTTTCCATAAATCTAACGAGCATAATAATGATTTTTTCCTTTATTTGTTTCTCATCTGTCAACAACAATTCTTTATGCATGATTTTTGAGGAAATGATTTTTGAAAAAAATTATTTTTGAGAAAATGGCAAACACAATGTCTTTATATTTTTGTTGTGCTTGAATATAAATATGCGTATTATCCAGAAATAGCAATTTTTGGTGAAGAATAACAGTCTCTCTCGCATCAATAAACAATGTTTTTAAAAACAAAATTGTAAATTGTCTACTCCAAAATATCGTTTTTATCAAAATCAAAACAAGATGTGTTCGGTAGAAAAACTTTGTTAGAATTAACTTGTGAATAATTACTCAGATTTTTTAAAATTGTGATACTTTTCCTATGCCTAGAAAGTGCAACAAATAAACAATTCCTTTCATCATAAATAGAAGGAGTTTTTTTTATTTCCTGTTCTGCATGTTGAAGAATATCCTCGTGTACAGCCACATGATCATATTCAAACCCTTTAACCTGATGTACAGTGCCAACTGCACTAATACCACCGTTGACCACTTCTTGTAATGAAATGTGACGATCTTGTAACATTTGGATGGTGTCATGAAGAACACCTTTTGATTGTAAGTGTCTTGCGTATTGGGAAATGGGACTCCTTTGATTCTTATCAAGTGATGCTGCAGTCAATCTGGAAGAAATATTATTTCCATTCACAACTTGCATGCCAGCGTAATTTCTTGCAATTTTAATGACGGATTCATTGCATCTACAGATTACAAATGTGTAATCATTCTTTATTTCTGTAGACCATATGATAACAGCAGAATCTAAATTTTCTGCTGTACGATTGCTACACATTCGTTTCCCAGTCAAATCTTCTAACCACATGACTGTTAATGAATCCAGTCTAAATGTACTATACCATTCAATAACATTGGGTAAATCATTGGGTGGCAATTCAGCTGGAAGTACACAGGCTTTAGAATGACAAGAATCAGTATGCACTCTATGCCTAAAAGCATTAATAGTTTGATTGAAATCACCAACCATCACAATAGGACAACTTGCTTGTCTAATCAACCGCATTTCTTGAGCTGAGCACAAATCCTGCATCTCATCAACCAAAATTATGTCATATTTACTAAGTATGCGGACTAGTTTAGTATCACGATCACAAATAAATCGCCTACTAGCAAATGTAGAAACTGATTTGATCAATGATATTATTGGAAACGTAGAGAATGATGCATCCCATGCTGGTGTATGAGAATCACTATTGCTTGTCAATGACAATTTTTGATGTTTAAAACAAATTGTGCTTTTTGCTTTTGGATGAGTCAGACGGTGTTGTATGATACCTGCACTTCCTCGCGCCCCACCACGAGTCAACTTTTCTTGTATATTCCAGTTCACAAAATGGTTTTTCACAATGCTCCTGTCATTTGAAATTGGATCAAATGTATCATTATCTTCATCTTGTGGTGGAAAAGCAGAGGCGCATAATGAATCCAGTGTCTGTACAACACATTTTGAACAATCTTTCATTTCCTTTTGTAACAACTCTTGATTTGATTTGTTGAAAACAATCACCAATACTTTTTTATTATTGTAGCCATTTGTCCATTCACGGACTGATTTCTTTAATGCAGTTGTTTTCCCAGCACCTGGAGGTGCATTATATATAGTTAATTTTGTAGACGGACACTTCAAAAAAGCATCCCTGTGCACTTTATCTATTACTGTTCGTCCTTCTACACTCAAAACTGTAATGGCCGAAGAAATTAATTCAATCTTTCCAATATCTTTGCCAAAATTAATCACTTCCGTGCATCTTTTTCCAAAAGAGGTGTATACATTTTTAGAATTTGTTGCATTTACTGCGATTAGAATTCTGACATATAATTTTCTACCATTAGCTAATTGTATTTGCACTGACGCGTCACAACAAGTTTGTCGAAGTTTACCGTCAGCACAATGGAATAGGATGCATGTATCACCCGATTTTGTGTCATAAGTGCCGTCAAATTCATCCACACAAAAATATATCTTCTCTTGTTCATATAGAAAATCATGATATTCAAATATATCCACATTGCTCGCATCAAATATCCATATTTTATTTGTATTGATGGAATTATTCTTTTCTTGGAAATGCCCCGTGTTTATCTTGGAATCTTGCAACACAATTGTATTACCTAAATTTGTTTCTATTTGTTTGAACCCATTATACCAACAGAGGTTGTTCTCTTTTTTCATTTCCTTTTTAATCTTGTAAAAATATTTGCCCGTTCTTAACGAATTTGTATGCACAGACAGTTTACATGTTGTGTTTTCAATCTGATGTTCGAATTTTGCTTTCTCGTTATCATTTGCTTCATGAAAAACAACCGGTGTATGGCATATATTGCAAATATTGTCAACAGAATAACATAAAACACTATTTGTTGCAATTACAATTGAATGTTGTTTGTTTATGCAGGTGATCATTTCTTCTTTTTCTTTACGCAATTCAAAAATACATCTCTAATTATGAAAATTTTTTTTCTTCATTTTTACCTTGAATAACCATTTTTGAAAAAAACAGTATATGTAAAATATATATATTTATTTAATTTTGATTTTAAATGAACACAACTGATGTATTTGATATGAGCATGTTCTTTGGGTCTAGTTTACACTATTCCAGACGTCTAAAACCCCCTGAAAAAAAACGAATGTCATTCAATTGTTTGTTTCACTTCTGAAAATCCACAATACCTGTTGGGTGGGTAACAATTTAAAGTGGAACAAAATTGGGTTTTAATTGTTTTAATGGGTTATTTAGTAACAAAGAATTCTGTATGAAAATTGGTGTGAGTCAAAGACTAAAAATGTATATAAGTAAGAATCAATACTCAAAATATAATTAAATAAGAAAAATGCATGCAAATGAATTGTGGAATATTCAAGAAAGTCAATCATATACTAGTGACATTTTGTACTCGGTGAATAAGGAAACCAATGATATGGAAGCTCTCCCCAGTCATAAGTCAAAAAGAACTTGTATTGTATGTAATGAGAGATTTGGCGAGGATCAGGACAAACTTTCATACACAGATGATTTGGATTACAAATTTGTTATTCATAAACACTGCAGACCACAATTTGAACGTAGTATAAATGGATATATAAATAAGTCAAATGCAATAAGCTATGAAAAACACAAAAAAGTGATGGAAAGTGTCATGAACACTCATCGAGAACGTCACAATGAATTGAGAAATGATTTAATAAACAAAGACCATGAACATAAAATATCAGGACAAGGTCCTCGAGTTTTAAACCCAATCAGTTTAAACCCAATCAATTTACTTCCAATCAAAATGAAACCAATGGATATAGTAAAGGAACAACCTCGGACTGCTTCACATGGAGTTTCGTCTGGTGAACCCCACCAAGGTCGAAACAAAGATCACCAAAAATCACTACCAGAGTTAAGACTATTACTTGGAAAGTTATGTGATTTGAATGACACTCAAAAAAATATGCAACAACAATTGCATGATCTTTATAAACATAATGATGGACCAACATCCTGGAAAATTGATCCTGATATGATATTATTTTTGGAACAATTCACTAAACAAGTATTTTCAATAGGGACTGAAGTTATAGCAAAGATAAATGAAATGGAACATCATTACAGTCAACTGGAGCAACCACTGTCAGATGAAACTCAAAAACCAATTCTAGAACACAGACGTCCACCTATTTCTCCAGTTCCAAGTATCAGTTCTTCATCTCTTGAGAGAACACATGAGAAAAAAAAGGAATCAGCTCTTGATATGTTGAGAGCACACATGAGAAAACGTGTTGAAGTTGATGAAACAATTCCAAATTTTAATGAACATTTGACACCTGAAACTGCTAGTAGTTTCCATTCCCTGACTCATTACCCGACTCATGCAAATGCTAGTAGTTTTTTCCATTACCCGCCTCATTACCCGCCTCATTACCTGACTCGTGCAGACACAGATCCAAATTTTGATAAAGATCACAGCACAAAAGCATCATTTGATGCAGATGACGTCATAAGATCAGAGCAATCATATGATCCCTCAGAGCAATATTCCACAAGATCAGAGCAATCATATGATCCCTCAGAGCAAGATCCCACAAGATCAGAGCAATCATATGATTCCTCAGAGCAATTTCCCACAAGATCAGACTACTTGTCTGATCTATCAATCGGACCACGTGTATCAATTGATTGATAACACTCTACAAGTTGACGGGCTGGCTCGCATCACTGGACTTACGCAAGCCCAATACAAGACGCATCCTCAACCACTGAAATGACCACCCCCTATGCCTTAACATTCTGTTGTAGGGAGATGCAGGGTATGGGCAGAACAAAGTACAACCAAACACAGTAACAGTGAGCAGGAGCAACCAACAGTTTTTTCTTTTTCTTTTTTTCATGAGGGTGTGGTTGAAGGTGGTTGGGTGGGTGAGTTGGTGGGTTGGTGGGTGTAGATCAGAGCAATCATATGATCCCACAAGATCAGAGCAGCAATCATATGATAACTGGTTTCAACGTGAATCTCTGTTACGTTAATTGTGAAAATTTATTTGTTCATTAAATAAAACTTAAAAATGTGTACTGTGCCAATTACAAGTAATGCTCGCCAGCAATACTTGTAAATTTGGAATTTAAAATGTGTCTTTTTGTGTCCTCCATGTGTAAAGAAATTGGTCAAAATCTGTCAATTTCAACAATATAGACGCAAAATGTAATATAAATATCTGTTTACTTGGTGTTAACAATGTATTTTCAATGTTTGCAATATGCATGAGTTTATTATTGAATTTTGCCATCTCTTGTAGTGTATTTATATGAAGAGTAGGAGAAATATTTTTATGCACAGAAGAAAATTGTGAAAAGAATATGACGAACTTTTCAAAAATACCTACATAATCAAAGTGAACAGGTTCACTAGTACATACTCCCAGAATTGTTGCATTTTCTATGTATTTTTTTTTGAGTCCTGTTTTGACAACAAACTCATTCCAGAATGCAAAAAAAAAATGATAAGTAGGAATATCATGTACCCAAAACTTACGTATATCTTTCAAAATAATAGATCCGACCATGCGAATAATAAATACCCAATATTGACAATTTTCAAAATCATCCGCAAATGCTACCGGTTTCTGTATTATTTTATTGACAAAAGACTGTTTTGCTGTGTATTTGTTTTTGCTACCCATCTTTTCGTAAATCATAGTATATTTTGTTTTCTTGGATTTTTTGAATATTTCTGCTGAAAATTGTTTCCAAAGCTTGATTTCTGTCTGAAAGGAAGGTGATTTTACAGTTGTCCATTGGTCCTTGCTGTCTCTAAATTCTAAGTTTTGTCTATTAAGCCAATTTGTACTTCTTCTAAAATATATTTGTTTGTCAGCACTGTCAAACACAGCACGCAATATAAATGTGTCAGAGGAAGAAAATAATAAATGATGAGTAATATTTGTATGTTCTATGAGCAAAGTTTGTACGTTGCATGTGTTTTGCATGATTTCACAAGAATGTTTTTTAATTATAGGTGTGTTTCCAATATATATCATACAAACACTTTGTGTGATTGTATGTATGTATACATTTGTATAATTGTTGTACGGAATGAACGTATTATTTTGTTCAAGTCGTTGATTTAAATCTAAATTTGAGTTTACGGTTGTCAATAAAAGGTATAAAATATCAGCAAAAATTGGATTATATACAGCTGGTTGTAACTTGTTTTTCAAAATATTCACAACATCATCATCACATTTTTTTTTTGACAACTCAAAATTATTTGTAGCAATTTCATATGTGTTCCTAAAAGCAATACCATTTTTGATTCGATATTTTATGTTATTGTTAGTAATCATAGTAAGTGGAATAATATGCGAAAAAACCATCGATTTCTTAAGATTGGTTGCAAATGTAAATACTTTAGTTGATTTATGTTGCCAATCTTCTTTCTCTTCATCTTCATTATCAATTGATATGATATAAATTGAGTGTAATGCAATCAATCCTGTTTCGTGGGCTAAATATAAAAACAAATCCTTGTCATTTTCTATTGTTTTCTTAGTGTATGGAGATACATGTGACAATACTGTTTCTGTTACTGGTAACTTCATCGTAATTTTATAACAATCTAAACACACTAACATCACCTTTAAGGTGCTCTCATCTTCCAATAAGTAATCGCTAACGGGAACACACATTTTGCTAGAAATGCTGTTAAACAATAATCGGGATCTTTGTTTTGTTTTAGTCTGATTTAATGCAATTTCTTGGAAATTTTCCGAAAAACAACTCATGCCTTCACCTTCTGGTGGATATAAGTATGAATCACATATAGCACACATTCCATACTGTCGTCTCCACAATTTCATATTATTCTTTGGTAGATTTGTCTGATCTTCCAATAACATTAATGCTTGTTTGATCCAATACAAACTTACATCTAATCTTTGTATGTTGTTCATTGAGGTTTGTAGACTATCAAAATCGAACACCGTTCTTTTCAGTTCGTTATTGGTCAAAGCTATAAACATTTTTCCAGATGTATTTTGTCTCCTGATTGTAAATTTATCATTCCATATATCAATATGATAAAAAAAATACATTTTTTGATTGGTTACAAGTGCCGTGATAATTTTACTATAATCAAATAATTCTGTTCGGCGTGTCGCTGAGGAAAGAAGTGAAAGCAAAGTACGATTTTCGTCGGCTTCATCTCTTTTATTACTTCTTTGGAATGCAAAAGCAAGATGCAGCAAATAACTCTCTTGTCTACTGTAAACATTACCATTACCAAAAAAATACTTCCATCTATTATTAATTTGATTGGAAAATGATTTTACTGTAGACATTTCCATTTCCACTGTATGATAAAAATGAAAGAAATAAAAACAATAAAATGTCAATTTTTCATATATTTTTGTGAGATATACACAACATACAATTAACAATTTTGTTTTACCTGCAATGTAGATTTTTGTGAGATATACACAACATACAATTAACAATTTTGTTTTACCTGCAATGTAGATTTTTGCTTCATTGTTGTATGAAATGATAATTTCGAGGTCAAGCTCGGCCATTGCAGAGCCTGTTTTAAGCAACTTTTTTTCGAAGCTCATTCGCCAATTCCAATTTTGGAATTCATAGCATTCTTCAATTCTGGTAATACAAATGATATTGGTAATCTCTTCCAACACGGCAATACCAAAAATTGCCGTCATTAATGGAGTGTGATGTCTTTGTTGTAACCAAAAAACTTTATTTTTTTCTGCTTTACTTGTTTGTAGAGCGCGCACAGAACAATTGCAACAAAGTTTATCATATGAGTGTTTGAGTACAAGTTCAGGACAAACGTGTAGTAATGCAGGTGCATGCTGTCCACACAGTGGACATGTATGATTGTCAAAAAGTTTTCCTTCAAAATTACATGGCCTCGGATTGCTATTACCATTACAACCAACAGCAATTACATGGGACTCAGTGGCTTCACATGATCTTTGCATTGTGAATTGGAAACGTTTATATTTTGATTTATATACAAACAGATTATATACAATTTATATATGTATATGTTTATAAATTCTATATTTTTTTAATTCTCCCACAATCATCTCGTTTTTGATCATATTTTTTACGTGGAGCTATGTAGGCTTGATTTGATATAATAATTTGTGATTTGAAAAAGTACATTCTTGTTTCTTCTGTGGTCAATTTGTTGGACAACGACATTCCTGCTGTGTTCAGACCATTAGTATTGTGCATGTTTTATTTTAAACAAAATTTTCTACAAATTTGTTTTTGGTTTCTTGTTCTGTCGTTTCTGTCAAGTATATATATTTTTCCAAGATAGAATTTTATTCATAATTTCCCGCAGTAGTTCTGAAAATTATTATTTTACTATGAAAAATGAAATTGTTACATTAAGTTTCAAAAAAAATCATCAACTATGTTGTTTTATAGCCAAACCCATGTATTGTGAAAAGTCTATTTATGTCCACATCTGCTATTGTGATAATGGTTAAAAAGTATATAAGTGTATATATTTTACATTTTGATAATTTTCCGAAATAAAATTGACCAACCTGATGCAATGTATTATTGATGTCCTTCAATTTGTCCAGTTGTTCAAGCATGATCACCCGTGGATGTTTGAATTGTGCTGTATTGCCTGTTACTTGTTTTTCAACAACATGAGAATTAGTTTTATACTTCTTGTAATTTGCACCTCTTTTTATTGGATGTTTCTTAAATTGGTGTGGACGTACATGGAGCCCAAAATGAAATACCAGTATTGTTTTGTAGTGTTCGTAACATTTTCAAACTACCTGCGCAATGGACTCTGTCAATATTTAATTTTTACTGTATCTTTGATATTATATGCTTTCCTTCAAGATGTAGAAAATTGTGTGCAAGTGGATGACTCTGGAATCATTCTACTCACACCCAGTCATCATGGTAAATGTGCACGCAAAACACCTTTCTATTTGACTAGATCATAGATTTTCAATAAATTGTGCAAAAAAAACGTATTGTACGTTGTTTTTATATTTAAAAAATCACACAACGATCTTGTGTTTGTTTAGATTTCTTTTGTGTCTCTACTTGATAGTAATTTTTGATACAAGTTACCAAACACTGACTAGTGCTAGTACTTTGCACCTGTTTGCATTTTTGCGTGTGGAATTTGATGTCACTATCAAGCATATTCATAAAACATTTTCAGCCTTATATACTGTATAATACACGACGACTCATTAAAGTATATCTATAAATACACAATATTTTGGAACTATTAAATATATCATACATATACAATTGTTGTTGTTTTAGGTTTTATAAGAATCGTATATTCTTGTTATATTTAAAATGTAATTGTGGCAAATTCCCAAAAAAAAATAAATAAGATAAAGTTACAAATACAATGCTTTGTCACTTCAAGTTCAATCATTGCCAACTTGAAGCATTCGTGCATCATATTGAAATGTCTGACACTGAACCAAAACGAATTGATGATAACAAAACTAAAAAGAGGGCATCAGTTGTAGTCACTACCGAGTGCAGTGACAAGTCTAGTACGGAGGATGATATGATAAAAGCTCCTATCAAAAAACATAAGGAAAACACGTCTGAAGTTGACAATGATTTTATTACTCTCTCTGGTGGGAGTGAATTGATGAAAGCCAACAAGAATTCTATATCAAATAGCAAAGCTAATCAAAATTCTTTGGACGTTGCAAATAGTCCAAATTCTTTTGTATTGGCTGTTATTTGTAACGATGTAGCGTGGATGAGCAAGATGAATAAAGAGAAGGAAAATACACATACAGTTTTAAATTTTGTTCCGATTAAGGTATTGGACCAAATGGGTTATCATAAAGCACCATATGAAAAGGTAGATGGTGCGAATGCAAAACAGTTGGTTTATTATGACAAAAAAGGAAAAATGTTGCCAGGTGTCGTTTCAGCCTCTCTTGCCAATGCTGTTGTTGTCGATGGTGTGAAATGTATCGACTGGAAGACCTGGAATCAACATGAGACATCAGCACAGAAAAATAAATGGAGAGGAAGTCCAACTGATGTTGTTGGTTGTTTGAAACCTGGTATTCCAATGACAACATATATTTTTGATGAACAAAAGGATACAATTATGGAAAATTCCAGTACAGAAGAAGCATTGAAACCATTTGCTTTGGCTATTATTGGTGTCGTCGTCCGATCCAAGGAACAATGCGATAAGGGGTATGGTATTAGTATCAAAAGTATCAAAGTGCTTGCGGATGTATCATTATCAATGTATGGAATGTACAATAATAGTTTCTTTTACAATGATAAAATTGGTATTGGGATCCAGACAAACAATCTGTTGACAGAAAGTGGAAGATCCAAAGTTTATGAAACTGATTTAAATTTTATGATGAAATTGGTCAAGACACAGACAAATGACCAGGTATCTGAACGGCCTCTAGTTTGTGTTCGACTGAGCGACGCAATTTCTAATATTCATTCACACAAGGTTCATATGCAATCAAACAACAAAAATCTTGAATTGGAATTTTTTTCAGAAGGTAGTATTTATAATAACAAAAGATTTCGGGTTGTTGTGCCACCTAGTATGTTTACGATGCCCGAAACAGGACTTGATTGGATATTATATTATTACCAGTGGTGTCTCGATTCAAATATGGCTGATATCATATTCATTCATAACGAATATCAGATGAACAAAATGGAAAATGGTGCTTCGTTTTCGTCAATTGATTGTTGTATTGTTCCTAATGAGAATTCTATATTTTCTATGAATAATCAAAGTTTGAAAATGAATAATGATCTAGTCAAGTCTCTAGCAAATCCAGACAAGCAACAATTTCAACAAATTGACATTTCAAATGAAAATAAAAATAATTTTTCTGGATTTGTTATTCCTACAGACCAATCAGGACAACGTACATTCGCTGTGATAATTGATAAAAAGGTTAGGACACCAAAAGCAATACAATCAAACAAAGAAACAACACATACTGAAATCGAGACACAATCGTCAACCAAAATAGATACTCATTCTTCTGGAGTTTGTAGGGTTTATGCTGGTATGCCAGTCAGTAGGAAAATATGGTGTGCATATCTGCTTGAAATTTCTGACAATAAGGTTTTGAACATGCTACCAGTGGGAATTCGTATTGACTCGTCAAATCAACTGTCTGCGACTGATATGAAACTTCCTGAATTTGTAGATGTATATTCCAATCCCAATATATTTTTAGATTAGACATGTAATTGTCTAGTCTATTTTTACTGTTGTTAATAAAATTTCTACTCTACTTCAAGCATTTTCATATCTTTTTTGCTTTGTTTTGTTTTTGATTCAATTTGAACAAAAGTTTTCAATCATTTTCGTTTTATTATAACAAAAAACATCATGATTTACATGTACATGTACATTCACATGAATGTATTTATATATACATGTGCACATCTTCTCATTGTTGTCGAGGCGACATGTTGTGGATTATATTTATGATGACAGACTTATCCACAGAGGAGAATGATATTATCTTGGTAGGTGATTCACAAGAAAAAATTACGTTCTGGTTAAAAAGGATGCAAAATTCGGCAAGTTTCTTGATTATCCCCTTGACCCTCTTATTACCCGTGTTTGTCCTTTCTTTTTCATTTTCAATCTTGACCAATGCCAACTGCTGAAATCCAATTGCTCCAGCTACATTTCCATCTACTTTCATCCATCTTTTGCTAGTCCTTTTGTTCTTTATTGGTTTTTTCTGATGAACTTCCAGTCCTGTTTTTCCCTCCATTATGTCTTCATCACTTTGCATCATAACATCCTCCCCATCATAAGAAACCTGTTCTTTACCATTGCCTTCATTACCAATTTCCTCTTTTTCCTCTAATTCCACTTCGTCCTCACTATCCGAAAATAAATCACCAAATTCCATATGATTGGTCTCTGTCTGACTTTGTTCGTTGTTTTCTTCCAACAACACATCATTTTTCGGATTAATTACACACAATTGAACATTTACTGATCTTTCTTCTTCTAAATAAGACATAAAATCTCTTTTTTTAGAAATTTGACTTGGCATGAGTAATTCTGCAGATTCATCCACCAATGTTTTTACAACATCACAATTGCCTACTTTCTCAGGTAATTCTTCTGGAGCAGATACGAATTCTACTGGAGCAACCACAATTTCTTCCATTTTCTCAGGTAATTCTTCTGGAGCAGGTACGAATTCTACTGGAGCAACCACAAATTCTTCCATTTTCTCAGGTAATTCTTCTGGAGCAGGCACAAATTCTACTTCTGCAATTAAAATATTTTCCTTTATCTTATATACATTTTTGCTATGAACTTCCGAACTCAAATTCAAAACTTTTGGTGTATGATTGTGCAATGAAAAATCACTCTTTTTTGGTATCATTGAACCACGAAAAATATTGTTTGGAAATGTTTGTTTTGTCGGAGGATTAGGCTTAACCGCAGAGCAATATTTAAATTTTTTACTATCTCCTCTGAAAAGAGAAAAAGCACTAACGGGACCTTCTATGTACATGTTAGGTGCTATTCTTTTATTGTTTCCAGTCGAAACTAATTTTCATATCTAAAATCAATATAAATGCCCGAAATAGATTTATACCTTCCACACGAATTAGAGCTTTATAGCACAAAAGATTTCCACAAAATACTTTTTGTGGTAATGTTATAGTAAGGTTTTTGTATATAAGTAAACAACATTCACTATTTATGCTGACATCACTACAAATGAGTTCAACAATTTTTCGAAATGATTCAAACAAAAAAGGAACTCCGGCTGTCCCAAAGACATGCTTCAACAAAAGCACTGAGTCTAACACAGAGGTGGACACACTACGAATGAGTTCAACAATTATTCGAAATGATGCAACCAAAAAAGGTACTCCGGCTGTCCCAAAGACATGCTTTAACAAAAGCACTGAGCCTAACACAGAGGTGGACACACTAAGAATGAGTTCAACATTTTTTCGAAATTATCCAACCAACAAAGGAACCCCGGCTGTCCCAAAGAAATACTTCAACAAAACCACTGAGCCTAAAACAGAAAACTTTGAACACTCTCACTGGTGTGAATGAAAGGATATGGAATAAATCAAATGCTGATGTACACTTCATCTCGCCAGTTACAAGTTTACTACAAAAAATCATGTTTCTACAACGAGACTGGAGTGAGCCAACGGCAACAAAAAATTGCAAAGTGATCGAGGTTGATAAAAATATCTATTATGAAAAATTTATACAAAAATATACAATATATTTGTCGTCAAAATATATAAAATCATTGTGCAATGATTTTATAAGACAAGAAATTTTTGAAAGAACATCATTTGATAATCTAAGAATCTTTCTTACATTACTCCTCATATGTGGATTCGGCACTTGTTAAGTGTTTAAAAATTGAAAAGGACAATACGCGAGGGTTCTCAGAAATAGAATATGAATTGCATTTTATTTTATAAATTTTATTTTGGCATTAAAAACACTATTGTTTACAATCAAAATTTCACTTCAAAAAAATATTTTGAAAGGAAACACGAGCATTTAAATCTTCTGTTTTTTGGCTTGATTTTTTACATCAGTCTTTGTTATTTTTGAGAGCATGCCGTCCAAGTTTACGTGATCCAAGTTACTATTGGCCCTGAGATTCTTTACTTTTCTATCAGTTGCATTTTGAAAAAACGTCTGATCATCTTTTGCTTGTTGTACTTTGCGTTCAATTTCAATTTTTAGCAAATCATTTGAATCTGGAGCTACTTGTATATTTGATAGTTTTTCCGTTGTCTGTTGCATTTGTGAATATTTTAATGGAATCAAACGTGCATCAAATTCAGACTTATTGCGAGCTGTTAATGCATTTTGTTGTCTTACAACCTCTTTAAATTGATTTGATCCCAATACTTCTACCAAGAAAATTGTATCCGTGCAAACGTAACGAATAATATGTTTGACTTTCCCAACATAACCATTACAAAAATACATCACGGCCAAACTGTCCTTTACTTTCACTTTCATTCCTACTGATATATAATTTTTCCCTGACGGCCATTTCGTCACGTGTTCTGGTTTCCTGACAATACCACTCACAATGGGGACAGATGTTATTGAATTCAATGAAACTGGAATTGAACTACCAATACCCAATCCATTCACAAATTTGTTCTTTCCTCCAGATAACACAGATTGTCCTTCAATTTGTATTCTTGCATTCAGAATTGCGCTTGGATTGTACATTACCAGTCTATGAATATCATCATTACTCATGTCACTAATATTTGACAATTTCATCACAATTTGCAATGCTGGTATGACAGCATTTGGACTGTCCGCCACGAAAACAATAGACTTTTGAACAGAGTCTTTGTCATGAAACCACAAAACATCTTTACCATTTGCATTTACTCCAAAATCTCGCACTTGGCTCCGACATTTTGCAAAATGTCCATCTGGCATAAAACATTTCATTACTAGAACACTTTGTTCATTTTCTTTGTTTGGTTTTGCGAATTGCAAAGCATATCCAATATCTCTGGAACAATTCACACCAAATCCACACATACCCCTCGAACCGTATTTGTTTCCAGATCGGATAATTCCAGCAACAGCAGACTCATCTGTTCCATGGAACAGTTGTCTGTAGTCATATTGTTGGTCAACAACTTTTTTGTAAGTGGTAGCATATGCTTTTTGAATCACATTCAATCTTTTATTGAATACATATTTGATTGCAATTATTTCATATCTTCCCCCAACTTTGACACATTTCTCAATTTGTTCCCAAGTGATTGGATTCGCTAATTCGGGGTTGATTTTAGTAGCCTCTGAGATCATGCGGGAAAACGTATTTTTGAATGATAATAACCAAGGTTCCGTTCGGAAATCTACATTTAATCCTGTTACTTTGTTATAGATATCAGTACCAAACGCCAAATTCTCATCAAATTTTATTTGAATCATCTGTTTAATGGCAGGCGTAGTCACACCAGAAAATGCCATAATTGGTTGACAATGGTGAATATGAAAGCTCATTGAGAAAATTATTTAATATAAAAATTTACAGAAATAGATTTTAATTGCATATTTTTTAAAAAGGATATGTACACACAGATTTTTTAGGGTTTAGTGTTTATTTTTAAAAGATTTAAAAACATTTTGATTGGCTTTTACGTGCAAATCTACAATTTACTAGTAATGTACCCTGTGCGTGTGCCCGAATCTGTACCACTGGCCAGACGCCCCATCACAAAAAAAACGAGTCTCACATCAGAAACCACGCAAGTTTCTTCATTGACGATGTGATTTGATGTTATGATTAAATTTTTGTCATCCGAACAATACAATTTATTTTGTTCTTCAATAGTGTTTGTGTTTTCATTGATTGTATCTTTGGGTTGTTTATGAATTGAATTAACGTAACTGTATAATTCAGACTGCTCTGGTGACCGAGTCTCTTTTATCTTCAATGGAACCCAATCAGGTTCTTCCACTACATATTTGCGCTTACCATTTTTGTTAATTTCCCCAATATGATTTGATACATCTATATTCGTATCAAATTTTACAAAGACAACCCCACCTTCTGCCACCTTTTTCACAACACCAACTTTGTTTGTCAGAAACCCAAATTTACGAATGACGTTATCACAGACAACAACAATCTCATCCATTTTAAAAACAGTTTTTTACTGACAGAGAATTGTTAAGTCAGTGTAATTATATAACAGTGGACAAGTTGAAATAAAATATGTTGCTTATATACGTTTGTATATGTTCACAAGTGGCATAAATCTTTTTATATTTTTGTCAATAATTGACAATTAAAACAGAAAATATTAAACATTTTAAAATTGTATTATGCTACACTTGTAAATACGACAATAACACAATCAAAATGATTCTATTTTACAAAGTTATAATAAATATTTGTCTTGAATTAAATGAAGTATTTGATAACTATATATCTGTTTAAAATATGGCGAATACATGGAAACAGTTGCCAAAAGGGAGCACAGTCCAGTTTTTTTTCAATATACTTAGTATACAAGAAACAAAAGAGAGAGAGAGATAGCGGGAGTGGTGTCGAGAAGAGGGCTGGTTTTTGTAGTGCATTTAATACAAAACACAACTTGTATCTTATTGCTCGTGTGGGCAGGCACGGATTACTGGGCGGAGTCGTTTGCGAAGCAAAATTTCTACTTCTTGTCTTGTTTTAGGCTTCCCCGTACCTATGTCAATCCAGCGCTTATACAGCTTGTCATAGTCTTGCATGAATACACACATGCCGATTTCAAAAAATGAAGTATTCTCAAACACAATCGAGCCCGCCGTAGCATACCGCTCGATGTTATTATGAAACTCGACTGGCAACAGAGTAAAGTGTAATTTCGAGTCTATATGATGAGTTGCATGAAACCCGTCGTTGTAGTTGGATTGGTTCGATACAGAGTTGATAATGCTGTATGTTAACGATTCGTTTCGGTCTGGAAAATCTTTGTCGATGAACAAGTGCTGAGAGAAATTGCCAAAGCTCGTGAGAAATGAACTCACAACCATCGGAATTACAAACACATATAAAACGCCAACGGGTCTCGCCTTGTTAAGCACATAACACGCAAATAAGAACGCTACGTTGGTAGCGACGAGGCTGCATAGCTTCTGCATTCGTCCATTCTTATATGCATATAGCGGGAGACCGATGTAAACATATATTACGAACTTTATCCAGTAATGTACAAAATGTAGAACATTGTCACGCTGGTATTGTTCTGTGGACGTGAAGTCTTTATCGCTCCGGTTGTTGCCTTTGTGATGTATGCTGAGGTGGTGTATTTTGTAAACGCCGGGGGGTATGCCAAACAGTGGGGCCAATGCATATTGTGGTAGTTCATTCAGCATACTACTCCGTGTGAGACTTCGGTGGGCGCTAAAGTGCAGCGCGAGGATGAATCTCTCATAGAAAAAAGCGACGTTGGCGACCATGTACACCCCCCCCAGGACGTGAGACTGCGCATACAAGACAATGACAGCTGCTGGCACTACGAGCACGAACACATTGACGAACAGATAGGCAATGGGAAGATCGCGCGGATCTACGAGAACCGTGAGCAGCCAATCCGTGACGCGCGCGGGGGGTGTGATGTGCCACTCGCGCCGCGGCGCCGTGAGGTCGTGGTTATTGAGGGGGGCTTGCACCATTCTACAATGGGCGAGAATGTTTGTTTATATATATATGTATCCTGATCTAAAGACAATTACTTTATTACTCGAATTATGTCCAAAATCAGCAACAAAAGTGAACAAGGATGGTTTCACGGCTATGGATGAACTAGTGCGGAGTCACTGTGATATCAGCATATTTTCTGTTCTGCATGAAGCAAAAACAGAAGCCATTAAAAGAGAAAGCAAGAACGGTGTATTGTATAATATATATTAAAATGTGCAATGTCAAACATATATAAGTTTATTACATGTGTAATAACAAGAATGCAGGCAACTGCTATTGGGCTCACGTGCAAAGATGCCCTGATGATTTTCTCGCAAAATGAGACTCTTGCACTGCAGGTACGGGTGAGTCAGCTTGAGAAAGAGTTAGCGCAATTTATTCCACGTTCCTCTTTTCATGAGGAAAAAGTAACAGCTAAATTATTGTTTGACATCATAAAGACGCGTTTTAATAATTTTCATTCCCAGGATACAAGATATGCACCAGTGCGTACAGAAAGTGATGCTTTGCACCCGTTTCCAAAAATAAATGGTTGTATCTGGTCAGGAATGAGGGGGACTGAATATGACGAGCACTCTCTTCTTGGTATTGTAATGAGAGAACTAGTTACTGTACTTGGAGACTCAAGCAGGACATATTGTAAGACACAGTGTAAACACATTTTCGTTGTATTTATAGAAGCATTGAGAGCTGTTTACATGTGTGTTGAATGGAGAAATTTTCAGAAACAATATATACAAGAAGCTATAATTTGGCATTCGCTTGCAGGATATTTGGAAGAGATGGTTGGTTCAGAAATCAGTATATATGACGAGAATTTGCGACAATGATCTATAATTCCACAAAATCATTTAGATTTATATTTCTATTTTCGGATATTATTTACTATAACAGTTACAATTGAACGTGTTTCTCTTATGTGTAATAATGTACGCGCGTCGACGTCAATTTTCTGACTTGGAATTGCAAAGACAACAACAAGATGTTGATGATATGTTTGATAATGTACCTTGTTGTATTTTTGTATCTTTATCGGGGTGTTGTACAATTATTTTCGGCATACTCTTGTTAGTATCGTGGTTCAGTGATGATTTTTCTATTTTGCAAGTCATTGTTGAAATATAAAATGTTTCCAGACTTCAAAGAGTTCAAGCCAACGAAAATGTACTTTAGTTGACACATAATAAATTGGAAATGAGTGTATTTCGTTTTATTTCATAATGTGTTGCAAGTGTAATCACTTCCAGATGAAATAAAGATATTCATAATGATAAATGTGATACTAAAAAACACTACAATTGTGATTGTGTCTTGAAGTTTACCCATTTTGCAAATTACGAATTGATATGGAATTTTTATTTTAGTTCATATAATGTTGTTCAGTAAGCCAGAAAATCTTTCTACTTTATTCAACAAACTATGTTTTATGACAAACATGCATTTTTCAAAAGTATTATATGGTAGTAGCTTTTGTTTTTGCCGCACTATCTTTTGTGTTGGTGTCTGAAATTTCCACGTTACTTTCAATTTTTTTAGTGTGTTTCTTCAAGGCGATACAAGTATCTACGTCAGCATTTTTGTTTACATTTCGTTTGTTTTTATTTTTCTTCACTTGAAGTCGGATGTCATCTTCTTTTATGTTGAACTTATCATCATTTTCTATTTTTTTCGAAATCTGCGAAAACCTATTGTCTATCATAAATTTCATATCTAAACCACTTTCCAAATCATCAAATTTCAGAATGAGCATGTCTGTTTCAAACATAAATTTTATGTCACTGTTTTGGAAATCATGCATAAGTTTTTTCAATCCATTCCCTTTTGGTCCAATAATTAATGAAGTGTATCGGATATCTGGCAATGCGAAACAGTAAGTGTATTTAAATTGTTTTTCTCGTGTATCTTTTTTTCTTGAATTCACAAGTTTCGTTATATTTTTTTTTCTTGTCTCCAATGAATATGGCACTTTGATTTCTATGAATGAAACAATTAACATGATTCTTCTTGCAGCAATGACCTGGTCTGGTAACATGTTGTCAGAACTCGATTTTTTTAACAACCAATGAGAAATTTTTTCTACAATTTCAGATGGAAATGAGTTATTTACATCAGAAATGACAGATGTAATTGATTGCGTTTTGTTTAAATTTTTTTCTGCTTTTGTATTGATGTATGTTTGAATACTCATAGGAATACAATCAATTATCTTTTTGGTGGAATTCCTCATAATGTGCAATAGCAAGTCCATTGGTTCAAAGTATTGTTTTATTTTAATGTCTGATGAAGGATCTATTGTTGACATATCCATACTTAATTTAATGTAAAAATATAAATACTTATATATAAAATTTTTTTACAATATGTATTTTATTCATTTTAACCAATTCACAACTTTACATGGAATGACATATTTTATTGAGGTTATGTTGTATTTAAATTTTCATATATGCATTTTTTGTGAAGAATAAAATGATTTTGCTACTCACCAAATAAAAAATATATTTGAAATAGAAGAAGTATATAAGCATCTATATATTGTCAAGAAAGAAATGTTGAAGGTATTATTTTTCCTGTTGTTGAATATAGGAATTATACATGGCTTTGGAATATCTTCTGACATCCAACAAATGAAGGACAAATCGGAATTTGTATTATATTTACAGGATAAAGATTATACACTGAAAACGAAATGGTACTATAGAATGCTTTTTACTATGAGTGGGAAGGGGATGAATGATTTTATCACAGGTTGGGATGGACTAACAAGGTCTACAGGTGGATATGATAGAAGTGGCAAGATATTGAAATATAAGGGAATAGAGTATGAAAGTGGTCAATTTGATTACCATTTAAATTGTACCAATTTAAAACAAAATAATTTGGAATGTGATGATGAGTCAATAAAAATATTCATTAAATTGAAATTCAATTTCGCAAGTAATGACAAATTGTTTGTAATTGATGAAATCCAAAGAAATGTTAACGAAACTAAATCTACAAATTTGAGTGCAAGAGCGAATAATGAAGAATATTTTGTGTATAATACAACATATTGGGATATAAAAGTAAAATTTTCAATTGCGAGATTAATTAGTAATGATCGAAGTTCAATAAGTGATTATATACAAAAATATACAAATAATCGGTTGCACGAAGCATGTGATGATGGGTTTTCGTATTCTTCAACTCCAAAATATATATTTGGAGATGATTATTATGTCACCACCCATTGTATTCCATGTGGAATCAATGAATATTCTGAACACATTCAAACACCAATAGAAGATATCAATAATGAAGTTGTATTAAGAGTACAAGAAATTTTGAATACAACAATGCAACCAGAACCATACTATTATATTGAGTTTGCAGATAATGTAACAGAAAATAATCATTTTCATTCAACATTTGCCTTTAGTGGCAATATAATTCTAAAAACGAAAACTAAAGTGAAAATTATGAAAAATGTAACATCACCATCTGGTGGTGTTTACTTGATTGATATAATTGGAGAAGAATATACGCAAGACGACCAGTTTATAATATTTGAAATTTCAGGGAAGAATGATTATGAAGCAATAACTGTACATGTGACAGATTCAAAATTAATTGGGAGTAAGTTGAGAAACGCAGAAACACTTGCAATATTACCCATTCCTCAAATACCCAATAAACAAGAGTGTAAAATTTGTCCTACTTCCACGTGGAGAAACACGTATGCTGGGCATGGTATTGATGATTGTATACTGAATAAGGATCTCGACAAAATTTACACAGAAAGTCTTTCGATTATTTCGGACACAAATCAATTCCAGACTTTGGTTCCTGGATTTACAGTCATTGATATTGACGTTGATTTTACCTCTAATCGTGACCTAGAATTAACTATGTACTTGCAAAACATAAAAAACTCTGTCATTAATAGTGATTCCATAAATAAATATGTTTCTGTGATGCCAATGCATATGACTTATTTTCAAAGTGAATCATTACAAAAAACAAGTCAAGGCAGGAAACTGTTGTCTGCCAACGTTTCTGAAATTTCTGCTAATATTTCAACACGTTCCTCCAACAACACAGAACTTGGTTTTACGAAATTAAGTCTCATATTTGATTATCTTGTAGCAATGGAAGTAAAAATTGAAATGTCGTTACCAATGTCAATCACCACTTTTGATACTAACAAACAAATTGAATTCCGCACTGCTTTGGCAATAGTTGGTAATGTTGTAAATTTGGATGATGTAATCATCAAAAGTATAGACGGTTCAACACGAAGCAGACGAATTCTAAGTGACAGTATTGGTGTAGTCACTATCATTCAAGCAAGAGGTATTATAAATGCAAAATCAATAGCAGATCAGATGACAACAGAAAATATAAATTCACAGTTCGCAAAAACAACAACATTACCAGCTGCTATGAACATTTATGTCAGTCATGGTATTGTCAATGATGTGAAAAATACTTCCCTTGCAAGTCCACTCTTAGTCAGTGTCACACCTACAAAACCTTTTTTTGTTGCAATGGTTCTTCTTAGTTTGGCTGTATATTTTGTATTTATTTTTTCGTTATATTTGACTTATTTCAATTTACCAACAAACAAAACAGATTCTTCTCTATAAATTTGGCGTTGTCTTAAAAAATAATAAAGATATATAAAGACGTTTACAGTAATTTATATTCAAAGAATACAATGGTACAGGTGAAATTGGTCATTGATTCACGCGAAACAGCTCTGCACAATGCAATTTGTGCAACTGATGTTGTCAACATAGAAAACGTTGCCATTTATAAAGAACAGTTAGAACTTGCTGACATACATATCATCATTCATAAGAATGATGAAATAATTAGGACATTGGTATTTGAAAGGAAAACTTTGTCTGATTTGATTTCTTCTATACATGATGGTAGAATGCGAGAACAAAAACTTAGACTACTTTCAAATTTGAAAGCAGAAAATATTACATATATCATTGAAGGCGACACAATGATAAATAGTATGCAAAGGACCGCGGATACAAAGGTATCATCTAGTTACACTAATATGATGTACAGAGACAATATCAAAGTTGTTTTTGTAGATAATATACAGGAAAATGCTGTATTTTTAACATCACTATGTAAAAAAATCATTCTGAATCATACCCCTTACACACAGGTAGTAGAATCAAAACAATATGTAGATTTTGTCAAAATCAAATCTAGAAAAATTTCTAATATAACCCCAGATGTTTGTTTTTTGATGCAATTAGGACAGATTCCAAATGTCAGTACCAATATTGCCAAAAAAATCTCAAACGTTTATCCAAATTTCATCAGTCTTTTCCGTGCAGTTGATTCTTGTGGTAATTACAAACAGAAAATCCAGCTTCTTAGCAATATAGATAAAATCGGTGAGAAAAAGGCCAAACTAATTTTGGAATATATGCATCTGTAGTTTTTGAATTCCAATATTTCATATACAAAAATTGCAGTGTCAGAGGATCTAAAAACATACACATGATTTAATAAAAAATTTTACGGCCTCTGTCTATGGTGAAAGGATTTGAGTTGGTGAATGATAAATGCCTCAGGGACAGAATTTTTTGTATTGGAGGGAATGTGTCAAGGAGACGTTTTGTGACGATATCAACCACATCAACTTTGATTGTGTCTCAGTCTCCCATGCCAAAGACAAATGTTATAAAAGACTTTGATTTTGGGAATGACACGGATTTGACCCGCCATGCGGCGAGATTCTGCATGTGTTGCAAAACAGATAAATTTCCAGTTCACAAGATTGTTTTGAACTGGAAATTAAATTGTCATTTTTAATTCCCTATCATTTATACTCATTTGTTATTATACTTTTATTTTAATGATAATTGTCTGAATTGTATATATACATTTCATTTATATGAACAAATGAAAAAATTGTTTACTTTTTTAGTATTTTTTGTGAGTTTTGGATTTGGCAGTATTTTTTTGAAATTTTCTGTGCATTTGCATGAAGGAATATCCCAAAATATTGTTCAGTATCCTCATTTGTCTAATAATATGTGTAATAACCAAAAATACAAAAAATTTGCAATTGCCACAATTCTTACGATTAATGCAAGCAATTATATTGATCTCGCTGAAGTCCTTGGGTATTCTATTACAAAGTACTCGGATTTGGACTGTGGAATTGATCGAATTCTTATTACATCTAAACACAATTACATGTATTATGAAGATGAGAAAAGATTGAACAATGCTGGATGGAATATTGTTTATAATAGTCCTGTTGCTGATCCGATTAATTTAAGATTATTCCATCAAACACAGAAAATTTTAACTAGATATGTTGGACAGTTCTCAAAGCTCAACATTTTCAATATGACTCAATATGATGCCATACTATATGTAGATTCTGATACGATTGTGACCGGAAATATCACAGAATTGTTTGATGTACACTCTAATGTAATGCGTAAAAAGGGAATACATTTGGGATGGGTGAAAGATGATTCATCAATGTTTCCTGATAAGTACAATGCGGGGGTAATGCTAATCATCCCATCAAACGAAATTTATCATCAATTGATGATAAAAATGCATATTCTATTATATGATATTGCATGGGCAGAACAAGCATTTCTGAATACGGTTTATAATACAAAAAAATATGTTGAGATTAATAGTGTACATACTCAATTTTACGAACTACCATTACAATTTAACGTCATGTCCAGTCTACCAGCAACCAACGCGAGTGAATGGAATAGAATAAAACACAACGTCCGTATTTTTCACTTTACATGGATCAAACCAACAGTATGGTTGTTGACGCCTAGTTGTGTGTGGATGGGAATTGTTCCATTCTGCAATAAATGGACACAAATAAAACTGGAAATAACAAAATGCCAACATACATATAAACCATCTAACAAAAATGAAGAATGCAACTGAATTTAATTGTTCAGATTGTTATGTGTTTATTACAAAACAGATGAAACAAGTGCATATATATTGCAAAACATAGACCTCTTAAAACAAAAATAAAACACAACCAGCAAGAATGTAGAAATGATATTGTGGATCTTTTTAGTGGACATTTGAATGGGTCTACCAATTGTTATATTCTTCTAAATGAGATGTACATTTTTCACGAGTATGCCATGCGTTTCAAGCAAATAGAGCATTTTATTATTTCTTGTATATATTTTGAACAATAAGTTTTGGTGAAGTATGGTATATAAGTAGACACTGGAATACATAAATAAATTTTTACCAGAAATGTTCTCAATGCATAAAAGCTGCGTGTGTCGGGGTTGTTCTAAACGTATACAAACACCTGAAGATGCTCTACAGGAATCTTTCGACAAATATGATTTTGATGTTGGATTTCCAATGAATTCAGCTGATTATTTAGGGGCTGGTAATTCTGAGGGAATGACTTTTGACCAATATCTTCATATTCCTGAAAAACCAATGAACGTTAAATGTCGTGTTGATGATTTTGCAACAAATTTTAAGTTTTATGAGATTTTAGATTTTACGCAGAGTTTATTGGCAAATAAAGAATGTCTTCTTATTGTAATAGAAGGAATCAAATATGTGGTAGATTATATACAAGATTGTGATGATAATTGGGAAATGATAAATAATCATATAATTCAGTGTCCTGAAAATGAAATGAATGGTATACAAAAATTGATTGAAACAGTTGTCATGACAATACGAAAATGGAAGTCAGATCCTCATATTATGTTAGAGCTATATAATATGTTACAATTTGTCTTGAACATACTTCCAAGTGAAGTGGAATTATGGCATGTTGGAAATAGTCTCGGGGAGCTACAGAATATATTAAATTTTTTTAAGTCACTACAACTTTTGCCGGCATGATTTCGTGCATTTCAAGAAAATAGAGCATTTTATTATTTCTTGTATATATTTTGAACAATAAGTTTTGGTGAAGTATGGTACATAAGTAGACACTGGAATACATAAATAAATTTTTACCAGAAATGTTCTCAATGCATGAAAATGCAACTAAATCATATATTGGATTTTTTTCAGTCAAAACATCTTTTGCATAGTAGCACGACTAAAAAATTTCAGACACGACCGGCATGCTTTCGTATGTAAGTTTATAAAATACGTTCAAAATCTGTAGGAAAAACAAGTTGTGAATAAAGAATGAAATTTAAACCCTTTTATGTTTTAATTTTTTTGCGAAACTGTCGAATTTATGTTTCCAATCAGAAATACTTTTTGACATTTTGATTGGATGTAGGAGTTGAAATCCTTTATCAGAAATGCATTTCCATTTCGAAGTATCTAATCTATTTACAGTCCAATCTGTGCAAAGGGGAGCAATTGTATATTTTATTCCATAATTTTCTACCAGAATACTTAAGGCAGTTGGAATACCACACTCTAAGTGCAATTTATGAGAATCAAAAATAGTCAAAAGTGTCAAAAAAATTTTCATTTGTGTTTTGTTATGGTTACTGGCATACAACATGTCACTCTGTCCCCAACCTCCAGAAAGTCCACCATCAGGCTGCCAAAAATATTCCATTCTACTGTCCTGCATAATACTACTAAAAGATTTTTTGCATGATACAAAATTGTTCCAGTGTAACGGCACATCAATTGAATATGTTCCATTTCTGAACCACCTAAATGTATTGATTGTTTTATTTCTATATGGACTTACATTTCCAATTAAATCTTCTGAATCTGAACCAATCCCAGAGAGTGTCCATGTTTTTTTATTATTTTTAATATTTGACATGAGTAAATGCGACACTATCATATCATCATGCACATATAGAGCACCTTCCACATGTGAATGATTTTTCATCGTGTTGATGAAATTTGACATAGGTGAATAGTATCCAGCATCATATTTATACAGATACACAGATGATGTATCTAACTGATTTTTTTTTTGTAAAGTATCATCTTTGTAAATGCCAATTAGATATAACAAACTTTCTACTACATCATATCCAATATGTTTTACTGGCAAATTCACAACAATATTCTGAAAAGGAAAGTAATACGACCAACTTTGCACCCATTCTCTTATCATATTTCCAGGAGTTGCATAATTAAACTGTCCTATTAGCAAGATATTTTGCATGTCTGCTTGTTTTGTATAGGATGAATCTTCAGATTTTTTATTTAGTATCGGAAAAACATAAGATGTCTGTTGTATCGCTTGAAGCCATAGTTGTAATGCCAATACGTCTTGTAACTCAATGTATGTTCTTTCATATAAATCAATCCACAATTCTTCTATAGCTCCTGGGACTGTTTTTGCATCTGTTTTCCATGTAGATAGAAATGAAATAAGTTTACCAGTTTTGAAATATAAATCAGTTTCAGCTTCCATATCAGCAAGATAGTTATGCACGTTCCGAATCTGTGTGACCACAGGAGCCACAAATGAAATATGAATTCCAATAATTGCAAATATACACTGCGAAAAATAAGCACGCCATATATCACTCACCCTTCCAGGAACAGTCATGGGCAAAACTGTTGCCCAAATTGCCGAGTGCATGTGCAAAGTAGCTTGTGCATTGTATGGTGCATAAACATTCAATGGTAACACAAGTGAATTGTCTATGTTTTCATCAAAATATATTGGCAATTTTCTCGTCAATCTATACACAGCATCTACATCAGGATCATGATTGGCTAATATTTGAACGACTCCTATTTCTGAAACTGGGAAATTGGATACATTTGATTCAATTTTCAAATCACTATGTAAATTTATTGATTCCAACGGAAATCCACGTGGCCATGTGTTATTAAGTGTAGGTTTTAGAATCAGATAAGGATTTATCATACTTTCAGAGGTTGACACGACATTGGTTTTCCAATGTGTTTTGTCTTTCCATGGAATTATATTCTTAATATCATCTACTATATCGTTACCCAATTCATTATCATCATCAAAATCAAAAATTATTTTTGCTCCATGTTGTATAGCATACAAGAATCCAACATTTTTCCTGGAAAAATGATCAAATGGAATTGATCTTATATATCTGTTAATGGCATCTTCTCTGACTTTACTATTCTGGTATTGTTCTTGTGCTGATATGAAAAAAACATTCTTGTTGTTTGCAAGATCAATATTTTGAGATATATAATTTGTCGGTGTTTTGTTATCACCAATTATGACAGTACACCAGTCTTTCAATGAAGCTGCTTTGCTTACTGATTTCGTTACATTAAAAATTGTTGTAACAACATTCCATTTCTCGCATACTTTTATTTGCAGTGATTCAATATTTTGATTTTGTTTATGAATTGATTTTTCAGAATCAAACAAAACATCCAAATCAAATTTGCGAACACGATTTCCGGAAAATATACTCCCTGTTGCTGAGTTTTTCACATCTTTCTTCGGAATCTCACACTCGTGTTTTATTGGTATACCAATGTCTTTTTTTAGCATCAATACAAATCCCATTATCAAGTAAAGTATACCAACAGACAATATAACGACTTGTGTTCTAGAAAACGTCAACATATTAACTTCAAATGATTAATACAGATTTGTTCTTAAGTTCATTTGCATCTATTGACATTGTATATATTTGTTTTATTTCAATTGAAAATAATTTCCTCTTCACACATTTTTTTAAATAAAATTTAAAGAACTTCACGAAATACTATATAGCAATTTTACTATCGCCATCAAAAAACTTTATATATGTAGACGCCTGAGATTGTATTATCAATGACAACTGAGCCAAACAAATGCAAAGTTGGAAAAAAATATTTATTTTTCAATTTCCGTTTTGTAGTTAGTGTAGTTTTCGTTTTTTTGCTACTTTCAATTGGAAACACATAAATTGCTTCATTTTTCTACTTATTTTTTCAAATATTGGTCTGTATATGATGAATCAGGTGGAGGATAGCATGGGCTAGTAGAACGATATAATTTGTCGAGATCCAATGTTCCCAAAGAACTATCTATGTTCAATGGTGTACAGCATGGTGAATAGGCTGTCGTCATACTTCCAGGATAATTTTGATTGGTGGTAGTTTTTTCTATTTTTTCGATCATGCAAATGTGTACAAGAGCATCAAGCTCATCACCAAGCATGTCATCAATTATTTTTCTCAATTTGGGCCTAATATTTTCGTGAATTTTACTGTATTCACCTTCTAATGTGACATGTTTACTACTACTTTCTGAAAAGGTAGTTGTTTTATGACTCAGTTTCCTAATTTTCTTATTGAAATATGCACCATGCTCAGTCATGCTTTCGAATGTCTACTTGTTTTTCTAATGACATTTATATTGCACTTTATTATATAATCTATTTCTGGGTAATTGTTTTTGAAATAACAGATTATGTGATTGTGGCAAAAGCACTTATTTACTTCGCGAGAAAATCATTTTGTTTGATGATATTGTCTTGTTATGAAAAAATAATAAAAATAAATGATTAGAGTTGTAGGAGAGGAAAAATGTTGGTAACCAAATCATGGAACCGGACGAAGAAAGTAAAACAATCATCAAAAAGCAAGGCGAATTCATTTTTGTGAAAGGAATCTTTGACAACATGCACGCTAATTGTAAGTGTTGCAACGAAACAAAAACAACATGTTTTTACACCAATGAACATCTTCCATTATGCTGTTTACAATGAACGGTCATCTGAACATTTTTCTCATCTTATACTTCTTAACAGACATAGAGAAGCATAATACTATATAAGTAGGTATGTATAAATTATCAAGGAATACAAAATGCAAGCATTGGATCAATCTGAGTACCTGATTAACAAAGATTTATATGAAACTGAAATCAGAGAACTTAGAGTCTATTTGCACAATAAATCGCAAGAATTGAAAGAAGTAAAGCAAAGATTTCATACACAAAACCTATTTTTCAATAGGGAAAGAAAGGAACAAAATGAAAAATATGATGAACTACTGAAAGCTGCACTAATTCACAAAACACGTGCCATAGACAGTAATCAACAATTAACAAAACTAATGGAAAGATATACAAACGTAGTAAATTGTTTAAAAAGTTATCATGAAAGATCTAAGATTCTCAATTCATCTACACTTACAACTACTTGAAATGATATTTTTGTACTATAAAGTTGAAAAGAGTGTAATTAAAATTAAATTTTTCGAGCTATGAAGTGTTATGTTTTTTTTTTTGATTTGTGTTTTGAATATATATCATCAGTTTTGCAATGTGTATTGAGATGTTGATATCTTTTATCTTTGAGAAATTAGGATTATTTTGTAAAATGATAAAAGTTGTGTCGTATGTACAATATATTGTAATCGCTCTGGGATGTTACTTTGGGTTTTATGGACTTAGTGTCTGGTTCTTATCATGTGCTTTTGTACACTTGATGTTGTTGTTTTATGAGATTGACAACAAAAAATGTATGAAATGGTTGAATTTCTTTCTAAACGAAAAATCAACATCAAACATATGCGCGTATTCAACTTATGATAAAAAAACAATCCCGAAATTAAAATCACCACCACAGCTACTACGTGGAGAGCTTATTGCCAACGAAGGAATATGGTTCAAAGATGATGCTGGTAGAAGGATTATATTAAGAGGTGTAAATGTTTCAGGGAGTTCAAAATACCCAATTGGGGGCTCTTCACATATCACTTGTGGTTTTTATGACACTCACAACATAAGTTTCGTGGGACGTCCATTTCTACTGAAAGAGGCGGACGAACATATGCGTCGTCTAAATGCCTGGGGTATGACATTCGTACGTCTAATAGTGACATGGGAAGCAATTGAGCATACTGGACCTGGCGTATATGATGAAGAATATTTAGATTATTTATTGAAGGTGGTAAGGATTGCAAAGACAAATAATATATCTGTTTTCATTGACCCGCATCAGGATGTTTGGTCCAGATGGACCGGTGGTGATGGGGCTCCTGCATGGACACTGGATATAGTAGGCTTCGACATAAAAACTCTGCACGAAACTGGATGCGCTTACACTGAACAAGGTAGTATTACCCAGCAATCAAAAAACCAAAATTATGAAAAAACTGAAAAATTCTCAGAAATGTATTGGCCCTCAAATCACCATAAGCTTGCAACTGCTACTATGAACACTTTGTTTTTTGGTGGTAAAACATTTGCTCCAAATTTAATGGTAAATGGAGAGAACATACAAGACTACTTACAGAATCATTTTTTTGCTGCCTTTGCCAAGGTAGCTGAAAAATTAGTGCATGAAACAAATGTGATTGGGTTTGACACCATGAACGAGCCTAATTTGGGCATGATTGGATGGAAGGACCTTTCCAAACCGAGCAAATATCTCAGGCAGGGTGCATCTCCAACATTCTTTGAAAGTTTTCAATTGGGAAGTGGTATTTCAAAAAGTGTTCAAACCTATTCTCCGAGTCTGGTTCCAAACGGGAAAACTGTTTTGAATATACAAAGACAAAGTGCATGGACAAGTATTGGCGGATGTGTTTGGAAGAAACATGGAGTTTGGGAAATTGATTCTATAACCAACGAATCTGTATTATTGAAAAAGAATTTTTTTAATATACATGTACTTGATGGTATCCAACAAGAAATACACCCACAGCGCGATTTTTTTGTACCATTCGTCATGAAATTCAGAGAGAAAATAGATAAAAAAATAAAAGAGTTGAAGGGTGTTCCTATGCTATTTTTTTTTGACAGAAACACTGATTTCGAGGACTCCAGTGTTAGCAGCGGCCCCATTGGTACTATTCTCGAAACAAGCCAAAACGCTGTAGATGGATTTGTATTTGCACCCCATTGGTATGATCTGGTACCACTGGTAAGCAAAACTTTTTATACTTGCATTGGCATAAAACGTGATACAGACAATTTCCAATTTCCTCTGGTGTTTGGAAAAGAAAATCTTATTTCTGAATATGCAAGACAATTCCAGAAAATAAAGTCCATGGCCTCTAGACTCGGTGGTGGCAAGGGAGTTCCAACAATTATTGGTGAAACTGGCATACCATTTGATTTAGCAAACAAACTAGCATATGAAACTGGAGACTTTCATCTTCAGAATTCTGCAATGAATGTAACCATGTCTGCTTTAGACAAAGCACTCCTATCTGCCATCATATGGAACTATACTCCAACCAACACAAATTCTCACGGAGATGGTTGGAACACTGAAGATCTCAGTATATTTTCCAACGACCAGATCAAAGAATCTGAGAAAAATAACATTTTTGCAGGAGGTCGAGCTTTACCAGCATTGTTACGTCCATACGCATTTAGATGTGCTGGAACTCCAATCAAGATGGAATTTGATATGTTCAACAGAAAGTTTGTTTTGGAATTTGAAAATGATATTACTGTGGTTGCCCCGACAATTATTTTCGTACCGTATTACCAGTACCTTGATGCTCCCATGATATCAGTATCAGATGGTGGGTTTATTTATGACCGTGGAAATCAAATGCTCACATGCTTTCATGATACGTCACACACTACACTACACAGAGTAGAAATTTCTCCCCAATAATTTTTGAACACTATTTTTTTTAATAAAAACAATGTCAATCAATTCAAAAATCTCAGCACCTTTTCTAATCTGTCTCCATGTCGCAGAAGATTCTCCCGATGTCTTGAGTGAGCAGTGACTCCCGCCTTAATCAATGCTTTCGATGTGTTTCCAGCATTTTCCCAATTTTTTTTATTAAAAGCATTGAAGTTTCTCGTGTTTGTGTCCACTGAGGTTTTGACATTATTCACGTGCTTGTCAACATCTCTTTTTGCATTAGAAAAAAGTGAGCTAACTTGGTTCAATGGCCACAATTTGCTTGTTTTCAAATCAAAACAACTATCCATCTTGTTTTCATCTACTACCAATTGATTTGACCAAAAAACAAATTCTTCATATTCACGCATCAATTTATAATTTTCTTCATATTCACGCATCAATTTATAATTTTCTTCATATTCACGCATCAATATATAATTTTCTTCATATTTACGTTCTTCTATTCCCAATCTTTCAACTTCTTTCATTATCAACCAATACTCATCTTCTTCAAACCTTTCATATGTTTTTTGATTCATTTTGTATCGAACAAAGGACCATATCCTTATATACATAAGTTCTTGACATTCAACAGACAAAATTTGAAAATTTTATTAAAAAATACAAAATCAAAACTATACTTTTTATCCATATTTCATTTCTATTTTATTACTCTGGAAATCGAATGCTGGAATGTTTTCATCCTGTAACACATACAACCCCACACACAGTAGAAATTACTGTTTGATAAATACCACCACAAATTTCATTTCAGAATCCATCAGATCTCCTCAATCCTATTACCCCTACGCAGACAACTGACCCTATGCTTATTTTTCTGGAAGATGCTGTCATTGAAATGGTAATTCATCTGTAAAAGCCATTTTTTTTTAGTTTTATCTTGCTTTCCTGGAAATCTCGAATTCATGCATTTAAATCCACACATATTCAAAATTTCATAAATACAACCCACTGGATTCTTAATAGAGCGATTCGAGATTTTCAATCCCAATTCTTTCAGCAATTTATCCCATCCCTCAGTCTGCAAAACTTCAATTTCTTTAATTCCAAAAACACTAGAAGATTTGCAAAACTTAAATCGTGCAATTCCATCTTTTTCCATTTTTATGAATACTACTTGGAGTGAGAGTATTTGATAAAATTTGAGATTGCTTACACTTGATCCAAAAATTTGACCCATCTTTACATTGCTGTAGGTATGAAGCTCGGTAAATTTAGATGATGATACTGGTACAAAAGCAGATGAGTGTGCATTTTTGATTTTTGGGTTAACCAAAACAACTGAAGTAACAATGCAAAGATTTGAGGTGTTTTTTTCTTTGCAATCAACTAAAGTAGTTGGTTTTACAGCAGTTGGTTTTAGAACAACAAATCCACCGTGAGACATGTGAAGAAAAGTGAGTGAGAGGTTGGCACTAAGAAAATTGGCAATATACAGCAAAATCTATTTCGGGAAATTTGAAAAAGATTTGTCCATAAAACCCAATGTCCATTAAACAAAAAAACAGAAATACAAGCTATGCTTGGTTATATTTTGTTGTTTTTGATTTTTGGATATTTTTTACTTGTAATTCGTGAAGGTCTGAAAAATGATCAACAAGTAGCATATGAGGATGGTAATAGTGCGAGGGGAGTGAGTCCTGGTCGTCGTCTGCTCAGTCAGAAGCGTGAAAAAAATCTAGCTTATAAAAAGTCTTAATTTATCAATTCATCATATGAGTATCGTGGAAAGTTCCCGTGGCCTAGCGGTTACGGCGCCAGTCTTATGAGCTGGAGATCATGAGTTCGAATCTCATCGGGAACACTATGAAAACTTAACAAAAAGTATGATTTTTCTTTTTAATAAAGAGTATAAAACAAATGTAAGAATGGTTTTAATTGAGATTTATTCTTTTTCCTTGCGCGCCTGCTTAGAAGCAAATGCCCTAGCTTCCATGTCCTCGTCCATCTTGTTCCTGTGTTCCACGAAACCAACTGCGCTTTTAGCTGCACGAGGTATTTTGAGACGAGTCTTGGATTCAATTGCTTTCTTGATTCCACCTTTCGTCTTGACGCCAGTTGCAACAATTGTCATCTTTGTGGAATCAATGCCCGTTTGCTTGGTATCAGTGGATTTTGAACCAACAGTGTGAATGTCCTTAGGTATCATATTCTCGAAATGAGCTGCCATCTCTTTGACAGTGGTGGGCGGTGACTTGTCATGAGACATGGCAAAATGTACATTTTAGTGAATTTGTTCTACTTATATACTAAATGCTAATGAATCTGCAGTTGGTTTTTGCAAATTATGACAAGTGCAGATTATTAAGCAAAACTTTTGGAGGAACCACGTGCTGCACGCCTGTCCCGACATGCATCATTTTTCTCCTTTTTTGCTTCAGACAACTTTGGATTTGCCTTTGCTTTATTATTGTTTTTTATTTGCTTCTTTTCTGCATCAGTTTTACTCGTCACGACATTGTTTTTATTGTCTCGTACACTCCATTTATCGTTTTTTGGCATGAATGTATTCAAAAAAATAAAGTGCATCTTATATATTATTTGCTTACACCATATACAACCCCATCATACTTATAACAAAGAAAGAATCAAATAAAACGCAACAGTTTTTGAAATAAAATTGTATTGTTTAATAATAACAGATTTAAAACTTTCCAAAGCCTCCTACTTGTAGAAATATTCCACAACCAAGGCATTAATGAGTGCCTTTGATTGATCATCATTGTTACCATTAACAATAGTTGAGCGGAATGCATTAACCAGAGATTCCAAGTCTTGTGTTATTATATGTTGTTCGTGATAAATAGTGAAACTGATCAGCTCACAACCAGCAGTCAAAACATACAATACAACTTGAGCACTGATCAGGTACATATATTTATGCATACTAGTCAGCACATCGCCATTTAATGTTTTTTTTTTGACTTCATCATACCCAGGAAACACGTAAACACTTGTTAGTACTGTAATAAATAACAGAAATATGGTACCAAAAAATTGGATCATGAAAGTCTTACAATAGTAATCCATTTCTATGTCTGGGATTTTATAAATCTGCTTATGAAGCAAACTATTTTTTGCTGGCAATCGAAAAAAAGCTTTTTTCGCTTGCAAATTTTGCGAATATAAATTTTTGAATTTAACATAATGAATTTGAATATTTTTAGCTTTTACCATATTCATGACCAATACATGCAAGTATATAATCATAAAAAATGTGTGAACAAAACATGCATCCACTGCGAGCTTTAACACGTTATTGGAATTTGTTAGTTCTCCAATAGGAATTTCAAAAATATTTGAGTACTGGGTTCTCGGCCATAGGGAGTTAAAACAGTTCTGAAGACTTTTCCAGGATGCAAGAAATAAAAGGAAAGGCAACAAACGCAAAATGTTTTTGCAGGTCACAAGAAGTTTACGATTTTCCAAAAAAAAACGAAGAAATGCGTATTGCATTGTGGTTGTGATACCAGATCCACTGACAAGTAATTTATAAAATGATACTTATATATAAAATGCATACATGAAATAAATGGAAATATTGACAGTCTTTTATGCCAACAAAATGTACATTTTTTGCAAAAATGCATGGGGTTTGAATGTTGTATGTTCTATTAGCAAAAATATATTGAAGAGACATGAATTGCTCTATTTTTACAGTCCGCTTTTTAATCACCAATACAACATGTAGCATTTTGATTTCAATCAAAATTATGTACGTACTATATGCACTTTTGCAAGTGCAAAAACAAACTGTGACAATTCAAATTTTTGAAAATGCACTCGTGTTTGTGTAATTTACACACATTTCAAGCAAACAATGTTGGATGAAATTGTTTTATGTTGTGTGCAAGAAAAAGCACCATGTCTTTCCTTTCGCGAATTTGATGGACAAGCACTACAAATACCACCATTTTTACCAGAATATCCGACATTACAAGTGCAAGATGTTATTATACTGGAAGCAATATAAGAATGAGAGAAAATAGGACATGTGTTGCAAATCCCTATTCCAGTGCTATTTTTGTATGTTCCAGCAGGACAGTTTTGACATTGTCCAGTTCCATTTATAAGTTTATAAGTTCCAGTAGCACAAGCAGCACAAGGCCCCCCGTTTGGGCCAGTATAACCATTGCTACATATACAATCTGTTTGGTGCTGGCTGTTAACTGATGACACGGTGTTAACATGACACTTTATACATTCTTTTGTTATATTGTTGTACCAAAAACCAGCATCACAAAAACATGAATCAATGCCCACCGTATTCTCAACAGAACTAGAATAATTAGGACATTTCAAACATGCTAAACCATCTTTACCATAATATCCTGCCACACACGTGCAGGCAAGCTGTGATGTGCTGAAATTGGGAGATATGGAATTGGGAAAACAGTCAGTACATGTATCATTTCCTGTTTTGTTTTTATACTGGTTTTTCTTACATGCACGACAAATTTGGCCATTTGCACCACTTGTTCCCTCGTTACACTGGCATGCATATTTGTTGTCACTAGCCACCACGGAAGAAGAATTGTCTGGACACGTGTCGCAATTGTCTTGTATCATATTTCTGTATTTCCCAGCCTCACAAACGTTACACGAAAGTACATTTGCTGAATTGAGTAACATTGAATTAGGAATATATCCACTATTACAATGACACTTCGAACTACCCATCTCCGAATTGGAATTCAATGGACACGATTTACATTCTGAACTATCATGTGCAGCCAGAACGGAACCATATTTTCCAGAATTACACTTGGTACAAGCCATAAACCCAGATACAGATGTAAAAGACCCAAGAGCACAGGCAGTACAATTGCCACCATTTGCACCATAGTATCCTGAATCACAAGAACAATCAGTGGCATTGCTACTACCATGTGACATAGATTTAGAATTCAATGGACATGAAATACATTTTGTATTATATTTGTTGCTGTATGTATGCACCACACAAGTTATACAATCAAATGAAGAAACACTAGCAATTATTGCTGATTTTTTTCCTTTTCCACATTTGATACATAAATTTTCTCCGATCTCAGATTTATATTTGCCAGCTTCACAAGCTTCACATTGTTCAAAAACGTTTGTTGGAGCATATCCAACATTACATTTGCAATTTTTTTCAGATGTTCTTGGTAATAATGAAACGGAATTGTTAGTACAAGGACTACATGACATATTGCCTACTTGAGATTTATAAGTTCCAGATATACAGGGTACACACAAACCATTTCGAGTCATATAGAAACCAGGAAAGCAAACACAAGGATTCCCAATTGCATACATACCACATTCATGTGTATTGCACTGTTCGTACGTCAGTGTTTCTATGTCATAATTATATATTGTCCAAGGTCCATATGTTTCTTTTAATGAACACCTCCTCCCTATTACATCATAAAAAAAAGATGTACATATTTGTTTATTGGCACATATATTAGCACATGTTTGCACATCTTGAATATCTGGTTGTGTGAATATACCATACACTTCATTTGGCCTGTATTGAGATACCAAATTATATTTTATTATTTCTCCATTTAGTTGCACATTTAAGCTGTCTACAGTACACTCAATAGCTGATGTGTGATTTGACATAGCTAGCAGAAACAAAACAACAATTTTTCTTTTTTCTAAATTGTTATGATTTTGATAAAATTTATACTTTACAAGCATATATAATCTATCTGAGATATATTTTTTGCATATATATATATATAAGCTATGCCAATTTATGCGATAATTGTTTTTGAAATTACACGAAGTCACAACTATCTTTCCGTAAAACCTATTTTGCATAAGCTATCAGGTTCAAATCATTTTACAACAAAATGATTTATCTCAAAATTGTTACAATCACCTTTTGTAATTGTTTTATTCCTTGCGTGCGTAAGAGAGGGAATGGGGAGTAGTGTGATTGGCATGTTTATGGCAAAATATATCGTTTTGATACACACAAAACTCCAAACAACCATTTGAAGACACACAATAAATATTCTATTTGTTTGCATTTATTTTGAATGTGAGATTGTTCTCTCACAATTATGTCAATCCATTTTTCAATGATTTGTATGACAAAACGTTTGCATATTTTCTCTCAATCAGAATTCTTCAAAATTTGACAAATTTATTTTGAACAAAAAATTACACACCCTTGCCCGCATTCCAGTCATATTTGTTCCTAAATTGTATCAAACATCTTCGTTGTTCTTGTCGAGTTTATATTTTTCTGTGTCTAGTGGAACGAATTTTCTGTGGAATTGATCAATACCATGCCCTCTACAAATACCATCTAAAATTTCAGAACAATTGCAGTCATATATTTTTACCATTTGCCACATTCCAATCATATTTGTTCCATCAACAATATCACCATCAATTTTTGTTAATTCAGAAATTTGAGAAGCCATGTGTTTGTTTACTTTGTTCATCTTCACATCAATTTCTTTTATTTCAACAGCTATTTCTTTTCTTAAATTTTCAATTTGAGCATGGTGATTTTTCATTTTTTCATATATTGAATCTTTGTGTTCAGGATGAATATTCTGCATTTCAGTGGTATGATCTAAGTCTATTTGACATCTGGAAGAAGCTAGACGTTTATGGATGACACGTTTGGAAACTTCCAAATTGGCAATTCTCAGGGCATGTGAATCTATATTTTCTGGATTTTTGATGTTGTTTTTTTTCCACAAATACATTCATAATTTTTTTTGCAGTAACAACACATTTTTCAAAAATAAATTGTTATTCACAAGTTGAAGTACAATTGCTAATGGGCAAAATAGAGATCATGTGACGATTCCAATCAGCTTGGTTGACACCTCCCCCCGGATCACTCCCTCCGGGCCCCATATTTTTGTACAGACCCTGATAACACAGGACACTATATGACCATAAAAAATCCAGAAAAACCCAAAACGTCATGTGTGCGAACAATTCCCACATTATGTGATTTCATTTCATCTATTATGGTTTGTGGACATGTCAAAAATCCATTTTCTAATGCATGAACATTACCATCAGTTGAATTACACGTAACATGTGCCGCGCGAGTAGCATCCAACACAATGAATATGTTTGGAATTTCCAATTCTGCTGCACTAATACATGTGTCTCGCACTGTGTATCAAAACAAAGTAATTAGTTCACAAACAAATTTCATAACAAAAACACATTATTACATGAAGATTACAAAATAATTTTACATTTCAAATTTCAGTCAATTTTCAAAAATACTTACCACAAAAATCCATAGCGAGTCCACAGACAAATATATTATGTGGTTTTCCTGCTTCAGCATTTGATATGATGTCCTGCATTGTCGTCAATTTACGTAGTTGTGCATCATCTAAGACAGTTATTGCATCTGGAGGTGCATTTGATCTGTAGTAAAATTTATTATCATTTTTTTCTAGTTCATCCCTGTTGAGCTCTGGAATTTTCATGCCAGATGATTTGAGATATAATGACCCAGTCCAGGGAGATTTTGTGCAACCACACAATGTGGAACATTTGAAAGAGGATGTTTCACCAGATAATTTATGAACGTTTTCGCTGTTTACTGTCTGACTTTGTATCTTTTGATTGTATGCCAATTGAGAAAACAACTCTTTACATTCGTGCATGGCTTTATAAACAATAAAAACCTTGTTTGGATTCGTTTTCATTGCTTTGTTAAGTGCTTCTTCAATTTCGTCAATAAATTCTGCACCAATTGTGCCTTGTACACAATGCCTCGGAAACATTCCTTCTTCAGAAATAAAGGAAGAATGATCTGAGTGGTATAATATAATCAGTACTTAAAAATAAACATGCAACAATCACAATTTTGAATTTTTTAAAAATTGGGTCAACTTTACCGTCTGGGTGATAGTCTCTAGAAGCAATGATAATTGCTTTTTCTTTGGACGCTGTCTCTATCATTGCAACGATTTTTGCAATTATTAAATCTCCTTCCTTGATAGCAAAGTTTCCTCCGTGTTGATTGTTGGTAGAATTTATTGGTACAAGGTCCTTCTGCATGTCAATTATTAACAGAATGTCATCACATGAAAATTTTTGTATCTCAGCATGTTCATAATCACCTTCCTCAAATGAACTTCCTTTTTTTCGCAAATCTGTGCAATCAAGCCACTTTTCAAAATAGGGAGATTGTGAAATATCTTTTCTAAAACCCTTGTCAACAGTAAGAACAGTCTCCTTCGTTTCCGTGTGACTATTATTTGACATATTTTTGAAAACAAATTATTAATTTACTTATATATATGTGGCATATTATATACATGTCAATACCTTTGGCAATTTTTACACTTTTGATATATATATATGTGTTGATTTTTTACATTTATCTCACAAAATATATATTATATAAAAGAATTTACTTTTCAAATAAATATATATGACACCTTAACAAATAACACAGGCAACATGGATTGTAATATACATGATATTACCATGAGCACGTATGAAGAAAAAAATGTAAAAGAACTAGGACATGAGATCACGAAATTAATGAAAATATATGATGAGTTTGCTGACAGTGATAAATATATTGATAAATATATTGAACAACTCAACGTTTTGATCAATATTTCATATGATGTTGATTTTTCAGAAATTATTGTGTGTACATATGGTGAACGCTTGATAAATCATTTTGTCCACACTTATGATAAGAATAAAACAGCACGCGAAGCAAAAAAATATTCTTTGATACAGCAATTATCAGTACACGATAAATTGCATGATGAGTTGGTCAATAAATGTGGAGTTATTGAGGTAGTGGTAAATATAATGACTAATCAGAGTAACATATTCTTAGAACAGATCACAAATTTGGAAAATGTAACATCTCAATTGCAATTACAGTGCAAGTGTTGTTGCATACTTAAAAATTTGACTAAGAACCTGAGATGGGGTTTGCTTATTTGTAGTTTGGGGGGAATTGATTTACTTTTAAAAATAATGACAATATATCCCAATGAAGTTGATATTCAAACACACGCAATTGTATCGTTGTATAATTTAGCACATATGTGGGGTTTTCAACCAGATGTCAAAATTGTTGATGAAGAAAACATAAAACAAATGAATACATGTAAAGCCATCTTTATAATAGAGACAATAACTCAAAAATTATTTGCCACTGAAGAGGAGACAATAAAATATAATATTAAATTCAATAGTCCTTACACATCTGATATCAAATTTAATCAACAGAAACTTCAAAAAATACTTTCGTCCAGTAATTGTTGTTACAAATTAATCAAAATATTGGTTGTTTCAAACAAACATAAAGTATAGAACACATTTGTAAAAAAGGAAATAAATTATTTATTTTCTACATCTTCTCTCATCAATCTATTTCAGGGATAAAAAAGTATGCATCAACATAAAAACAGATACATTTTTACACACAACAAAAAAACTTATTTGTCTGGTGTTTACATACTTCTTACAGTATATAAGTTGATTCAAAATTTTGTTCTATTTTTGAGTATGACAAGGAAATTATGGAGAGTGATAAATTGGACAAATAATGAAATGAATGTTGATCAATATGACATATTTGAAACCAAACATGTGGATGGAAACAAACGTGACACAATAGGAATCAATACTAAAAATGAAATATTGCCCAGTGCTTATTTTCATAAAGATAATAAAATACGAATAATAGACAATATTTTTATTGCAGATATTGTTGTAGGAACTACAAGGATTAGTGTAATCCAAAATGGTCATTGGATTGATGTTACACCACAAAACAAAAACTCTCTCCGTTCCAAAATGATAAAATGTGAAAATAATTTTTTTTTCAAGATCAGTAATAAACCATCTTGTGAAAACGGACAATGTATTGATATTTTATTCTATGTTGAAGATGAAGCAAATGTATCACATAATTTTAAATATTGTTACATGGGAGCAGTGATAAAATGTGCATATTATATGACAAAAAATACAAACAATAGTGTGAATTGTTATGTAGATGCACAATGTAAACAAAAAGAAATACTGATGCAGAGTATTTGTCATATATTGAGATCGTCTAAAACTGTTTTGATACACAATTGTTTGTATGTAACACAATATGACATCTTGTGTTTTCAATTTGTAAATGACTATTTTTTACAATTGCGAAGAAATATAATAGAACAATTTAATTCAAGCAATGCAGGAGTGCAGTGTATGAATGCTTCAACAATATTTGATGCCATGCCAGAATTGAGTAGATTAATTTTAAAAGATCATTTTTTTCACACTTTTTTTAATTTCATTGTTTATATTCGGACATGTATCAGACAATGAGGTCTTTTGTACACCTGAAATATGAGAATTTTGTCTTCGAATTATCAATAAATCAAAAAAAAATTTACAAAGTTGACTGATTCCAGATTTATTTTTGTAATTTGTGCACAAAATTTGGCATCATTGGTCGCATTGTTCGGATGTAGTTGCACAACTTACTAGTGAAGAAGTAGAATAAATTACGAGTTCAGACAAAAAGCAAACTATATATTCTCGATTTCAGTTTGCATTTTGTTTTTATTACAAACAATTTTGCCATGTGGCTTATACATTACTGAAAGAATTTTGCATATTTCTACATATTCAAAATATGATTGCATTGCTTCAGTTAGCAATTTTAACTTCCAAAAACATTTCTTTGTTGTGCACACGAATGGAAAAATAATCTCAACAATCAAAGATGATATGCGAAATTATAAAAATATTACGTTTCTTCATGCTGCTAACTTCACAAAATCTATTTTAGGAATGTGTTCCTTAAGAAATAGTATATAAGTTGCAAACAATCCTATTTTATATCGAAACACAAATTCCAAAAGTGTTCAAAATGGATGATATATTAGATATTGTGAAAGAATCTTGTACCGATGAAATTTTTGATCAGAACTTGCAAAAAAGATTTCCAGTTGGCGTGGATATTACAACTAAGAATGATTCAAAAATTTGTCATATTTGCACAGAAGAAAATTGTGAGAAAATGTTAGTGTATGAGCGACACGAGTGTCTAGGTAAAAATTGCACAAAAGGACAAGGAGCAATATCATGGTTTTGTGAAAATTGTGCAGTTGATCTCGACATGAGATCACAAATGTCAAAAAATGAAACTGGAGTTGACAATGTGAAAGGCAATATGATGTGCAGGTGTCCAAATGGTTCTCCTTTCAAATCAACAAGTTTTGTTGTTATTCGGGAGACAGGAAAAGTAACTGCATATGAATTGGATCGTGAAAAAAGTACTGGTCTTATGATTAATGGTGATAAAATGTTCAATAAAATGCCTTGTATGAAAGAAATCATATGTAATCCTGACATTCTTGAAAATCATTATAAAAATTCCTACATGATTGTTGACGGAAAAATTCCACTAAAAGAAACATTTAATGTGTCTCTAAATGCAAGCATAAGAAAAGGTGGTAGAGTCAGTACACAATTTATTTTCGATACAAAAAAAACAAAAATAAGTGTTGTGGCGAGTACGGAAATGTCCAATTTCAAAACACAATATCATTCTAAACTGGGACCCACCAAACGACAACTTCGAGGTGGCAAAGAAATAAACAATCAATCTGATTCAAAAGCTGGAACGAGTAGTGCTGGATCAATAACTACTCGTAGCGATGCAGGTGGAGAAAATGTCATATGTTTTGAATTTCCACTGATTATGGAAGATATAGACAAAAATCAAAAAATAAAGTTAGTGTGTGAAGGTGTAATGAAACCAGGTGAATTTGGATCTGGTTGTTTGATGCAAGCAGTAAACAAAATAGAAAATCAATCAACATTACCAACGTTTTGCCCTATTGATAAACTGGATGAGATCGAGACAAGTATTACAACGAGTTTAAATGATATTGAAAATGCAAAAAAATTTGAGCGCATGTGTCAGGATGAGCAAAATGATTTGAAATTTATAATCAAGAATGACAAGTACTTTGTAGATAAAATAGACACTGGGACTCATAAAATTTTCATGCCAATTCCACAATCTCTTGAGGCATGTGGATTTGGTGAAAAAGCCGATAGATTTGACTGGCATGTACTGGTCTTCCGTGTCGGGCGTAAATTTATCAGTATTTTTGTGCTTGTTGTGCACTGTCCTTACCCGGGAATGTGGGTCATTGTACAACGACAGAATTTCTCCGAAACCATTGGCGATTGTCACAATAACTTCCTTATGAATGGAATGGATCTATCTCCATATTCAGTAGTTGCAAATATAAATTATAAATTGATCAGGGGAATCTGGGAACTAAGCAAAATGAGAATGTATCTTGGCTTTTCAGAACATTCCACTGCCCTGGATAAAGTTCTGAATCGAGATGAAAACATGACTGGTACGGTCTTGAAAATGTTGATTGATAATAATATTATCAGCATGCGATCAATTGAAGATACTTTCAACAAGCAAAAGAATCGAATCACTACTGAAAATGCAAAGAAAGATCGTAATTTAAATTCGAAATATGTTTTAGATATGCTTGATTGTGAAGAAGGAACCGATCTTGGTGATTTTGGCAAGTTACTCGTAAGTTTCAGCATGCACGAGGATATAGAAGATGAAGAAGGTGAAACAATTAAACCAGAAGATATAAAAGTAGAAAATGATGAAAATGGTGTTCCAACTTTTACTGTCAATGTTGAAATTTGTCCAATAATCAGAACATTTTTAAGAGTAGCCAACACAATCGGATCTGACGAAAATTTGATTAAAAAGTCTTTTAATACAAAGGCTTGTTATTATGATGATGAACAACAAGAAACATTGGAAGTCGCTGATGATTTGATGTGGGAAGCTGGAGTGTTTGATATACAGATTCCAAGTCCATTATCATCTGGTGTTCCTGGAGAAATAATGAATTATGATGTATTAAGAGAAACTGATGGAAAAAAAATTGTTTCATTTTGTTATGTCAACACCAGTACCTAGTGTCTGAGATTAATGATGATGGTTCATATGCTGGGCGCATTTTGTGAATATTTTAATGTAAACAAACCAATTTCTTTGTGAGTATTTTTTATTTTTATAGTTGAATTATATCCCAAGTGGCCTTGTTGTGACGAGATTTGGAAATTTGATTATAAATAAACATTTTTACAAAAGATTGTCATGTATTGATGTGTTTTCTTATTTTTTTCTAACAAATTTTGGTAGACGAGTTTTAATTCCAATGGTGTGTGAACAGGACGAGCACTATTTTCGAGCCAAGCATGCTATGTGATAATTTTAAGTGTTGAATCAGTAGGCTCGAAACGCAGAACACGGCTGACATCTGCAATTTGCAAAATATCCAACACAAAGATGTCAAACGTATCAACACATTAGAAACTCTGGGTTTGTGTGACAGTTTTGAAAATATATTCAATTCGATCTCATTGTCCGAAACAGACTTGTTTTTTTTTCAAAAATGTTTATTAAAACCAAAAAAAATATCACTATGACAAATAATCAATCTTTTCTCTTGTGTTTGCGTTCAAAAACATCTTCATGATGATTTTCATGCTATTTTCGTCTAGTATATGAAGAATACTATTGACATTTACTTTCAGTGAAGCAAGTCCTACTGAAACTAATCTACTGAGCATCATAATCTCCCACATTCGGGGAACAACAATATCTTCCACAAAAAACAAATTTGAATCAATATTACCCCATCTATTTTCAACGATTTTCATTACAATTTTGTTGTCAAATTGATGTTTTTTGCAAACATCTGTAATACGTTTTCTTGTTTCAGATTCTTTTTTTAGTGTAGGTATAATATCCAACAAAATAAGCTGGATTGCTGTGAATCCTCCTTTTTGACATTTTGATTCACATTCCTTTATATTCATTATTACTTTGCTTGTTTTCGAATTCCTAAACCACATTGTTTCATGATACTTCTCTACACTCAAAAATTTTAAAATTTTTTCTTGACATTTTGAATCCCAATTTTTCAGTCTAGGCAGATATACCATTTCATGAACTGGCATGAAACCCAAAGGATTCAAATTATCAATTCCACACCCATACTCTATCAAGAGATCAAAAACTTCGTTTTGTGAATTTCTCATTGATGTGTGCAGAATTAAATCCAACCTGTTCTTGACCAAGAATTCTTGATTTTGAAATTTATGTTCAAATGCTTGGTTAATCAGTAATAGTTGAATTTGTTTGCAATCGTCTATATTTTTAATACCAATTTGTCTGTGCATTGAATACAATAAAGGGGAATTTTCATTATCATGACCAATAAAAGGATCTGCTTTACTTTCCAAAAGAACTTTGATTACATCACACCTTTCGACATTAATAGCTTGAATTAATGGACATTTTGTAAGTTTTGTTTGATGGTTGATACAACTTTTTGGATCATCTTCTATTTTCTTGATCTGAATAATAATATCTTTCAATGATCCAGGTGCTTTGATACTAGTCCCGGTAATCAAATCCAAAAGTATCTTATCAAGTCGACTTAATTGACTATACTGATAACCAGACATTTTTACATTTGGAGGCATTTCTAAATCTTTAAAATTGTCATGTCTATTTATCATTTATAGACATTTTCTTACAAAACCAGAAATAGAATATGAGATTTGTTTTCCAGCAATACTATATTGGTGTATTTGAATATTGATTTGGTGCCTATGAAATACATGAAAAAGAAAACTTTATTAATAACTAAATAACTTCTATACTAAAGTCAAGACGCCTTAAAAGTTAACTTGCGTCAGTACAAGCATACAAATCAATCATGAGAAAAATGATAAAAAACATGTATAAATATTTATTTTATTATATTCTTGTGGATTTTCACACAACCATTTTTTGCAAATAAGATAATCATACCAATGAGTGGTCTTGTAGTGTAGTTCTTTTCAGCAGAATTCATATAACGATTTAGTTGTATGATATTGTCCTGTGTAATATCAGTCAATCCTGCTTTCAGTTCTAATAATATGCATCGGTCGACTTCCAAGTCTAGTATACCAGTCTGAATAATGTCATTTTTAACGTGTTCGAAAAAACGAACTTGCCGCCTGGTGGGAATTCTTTTATCATATAAGTAATTTTCAATCACTTTTTCGTAAGTGACCTCGGAATGACCCAAGCCTAGTGTGTTTCTTGCATATTGAGCTGCTTCTACACACATTGTACTTATTTGTAATGGTGTGATATTACAATTGCATCTATTCTTGAAGAAACGACTTTTTTGAAATTTATTTGTTTTTTGTTTTTTTACGGGAAGCATGAGTTAAATTTTAATTTGATTTGTAAACGATATATATGAAAAATATTTTTTTTTACGTTGTTATGAAAATATTATTTCTTCATTACACATATATTATATAAGTCGTAGCTGAAATGTACTACCATTAATTAAAAGGAATGAAAAAAAACAAAGACATCTCACTAGATATGGAATCGATTTCATGGGGATTGGTTGCAATTGGTGTAATGGTATTGTTGTTGTCATTAATATTCTTGTTTATTTATCAAATCGGTCCATCTAAACATATAGAGGACACCAATCTAAATCAAAAACAACAGATGAACATTTTCTGTGGCCATGGGAAGAGGAACGGTAAGAAAAAAAAATGTTGTACAGCTGGTTCTCGATTTTGTCGTAAGAATTGTTTATCCACATTTATTATTAAAATGGCAAATCGTGCAATCGAAGACGAATGTGTAGAATGTCCTTCAATTACATCATGTTACCACACTAGTTACACCTATGAATTGGCTTGTCTTTCTTGTCCATCTGGATTCGTAATTGATTCTTCTTGTGTGGATAAATTTGCTGTTTGTTCCTCAATTACACAATAATAAATTTGTATTGTAGTGATATTTTATAACTTTTAGAAAATAACAAATTTTTTCTCGTGATCACCAGTATGAACCATGCATGATATTTCAGCTGAATCTTTGATAGGGAAATTAATCAACATTAGTTTGTCATTGTTTAACTGTTTCCCATATAAAAGTAATTGTAGTTCGTGTTGCCGTGTCAAGTTAGAAACTACTTTTGTTTCTATTATTACTTCTATCTTCTTACCACAAATATAAATGTGAGCAACTATGTCTGCGCGAACAAAACCAATTTGATTGTACTTGTAATAAACAGGAATTACCTTCTCTGTTTCGAATGATATATTTTGTATTGTAAATTCTCTTAACATGGCCTTTTGGTAAATATTTTCTGCATATCCAGGACCAAGCTCATTCCAAACTTGTTGTGCGATATTTTTTACTTGGTGGTAACTTTTTGAATCATCATCATCATTGCACATTGATTGTTCACAAATGGCAAGAAGATCACAAATATTGTATACGTGATTGTTTTTTTTAAATTTATGTGGGACAATTGTATGTCAAATCTATTTCAGGCAATTGTATCTTTTTCAGCAGATAGAAATCTCATTCATAAGTAAATATTTTTCCATTTTGTTGACACGTCAAGTTGAAATGACAGATTTTGCTGATGTTGACGACAGAAGTTGGGTTGATATAACAGTGCACACTGATTGTTTTTGGCAAGAGATATTCGATAGTGATTTCATAAAATGGATTGAGAGTTCAATGCACACTTCTTCTTTCTGGAATGATATAAGGGATGATGCAGATGGCAATAATTTCTTAAAAAAGATTTGTGTTCGGTATTCAAATTTAAAAAGTCCAAAATGTCTTTCAAATTTTATTAGAATGAAGTGGGAAGGCAAGAATTTGATGCATTATGCAATTCAATCAGATGTTTTATTTGATATTTTGGAAATTTTGGAATATTTTTCTCCACTATTTCTAGATTCAGAAGAAAAAAGTCAAGGAAACAGCATTTTCATTCAAGATTCAGATAACAGAACAAGTTGTTTGTCAATGGCTTGTTCTTACAGTAGTAAAATTCAAGTATTAGAGGCTATATACAATGCAGATAAAACAAAAATTTTTGATTGTAACAATGATGGAACAAATGCATTGATGTTCATAATCATCAATCAACTCAAGTACGTGGATGGTGATGGTCACTATTTGAGTAAATTGAAATTGAGAATGTTGCAAATTGTATGGTCGTGGAATGAAGATGCAGTGGTACATTTCGACAATTGCAAACAAAATGTCCTTACACATTTAATGTTAACAGATTTCTGCAAAAAAGATATGGATGTAAATAAAATCATTTTGTTTCTGGTTGAAAAAAATCCAATGTTATTAATGTCAATTTTTGATGGAAATACAGCATTTGGATTGGCAATTCTTTCAAAAAAAATTAAAGAGGAAACCTTGGGATACATGCTAAAAGAATCAGTCCGCGTCGCAAAATTCAGTTTGATATTCTTGAGTGTAGGTTTGAATCTAGGTAATAACGACCCGGTATCATTTGTAGTGGAATGTGAAAGATTCAGCTCCGAATTTGTTTGTAATTTCATTACAGCATTCATATTAGCTGTAAACTTTGGAGCACACATATTTCAAAATCAAGTGACAGATGAAAACATTCGCAATTACTTGGGATTTGTCAATGGAAGACATGGAATGTCTATGGAAGACGCAAATCAAATCATACAATCTGCCAGGAATTACATTGGAAGTAACTTTACAAATGTATGGATTTCCCAGGTGTTAATAAAAATGCGTCATTCGCAAGTGAGCAATGAAAGGGAATTGAATATTCTATTACATCTGATCAAGAATATCAAGAATATTGGATTTGTGAAAGTAGATGGGAACTTTTTGCTTCATTTGGCGTGTGCTATGAAATTACCCATCATGGTGATCGAGGAAATTATCAAGAGCTCACCGGGTTGCGAAAAAAAATTGGACAGATTCGACAATTATGCTCTACATTATGCGTGTACCAATTATTCACGTGATGGAACTTTTTTGGATCAATTCCCATCAAGTTATCAGCTTGATTCATCATCCAATCATCTTCAATCTCCAACTTCTGCTCTTATGTGTAGGTTAGTGCAGAATGCATCAAAGATAAATGTTCGTAAGATGTATCCTGATCTAAAGACAATTACTTTATTACTCGAATTATGTCCAGAATCAGCAACAAAAGTGAACAAGGATGGTTTCACGGCTATGGATGAACTAGTGCGGAGTCACTGTGATATCAGCATATTTTCTGTTCTGCATGAAGCAAACACAGAAGCCATTAAAAGAGAAAGCAAGAACGGTAAACTACCTTTGCATATTTGTCTCAGCTCAATTCTACTCAGTGTGCAGATGAATGATCATGAGAAATACAACGGGAAAATAACAGTTTTAGGTAACAGTGAAAAATTTTTGTACAATACAAATGATTTTTCATCTGTTAATCAATTAAATATAGTAAAAGAACTACTTCGCTTGTATCCATCATCCATAAAGCATGAGGATGACGAAAAATGTATACCACTTCATTATGCAGTACATTCACGTGTACAACCAGATATTATGGAATTACTTTTGGTGGCATTTCCAGAATCAGTAAATTGTGTTGATTGTAAAGGAGATACTGCACTACAAATTGCTGTACAATGGCATAACAATATATCATCAAATCATTCCACGAGGGTTTCTATGCTATTCAAATACGCCAAGTTGTGTGCACTTGGAAAAACTCAGACGACAGCCAGATCAGTTGACTTTAATTGTAATACATTACTGCATCTGGCCATGCCCAAAGCACTGCACGGAGACGATGCAATTAATGCCAATACAAGCCTTTCAGCCATGTCGATTTTATGTATTAAAAATGTTTTTCAGATTGAACCTTTTCAACAAATATTGCAAAGTTGGCCTGCATCAGCTTTATGTAATAATAGATGTGGTGACAATCCAATGAAAGATTTGTTCAAAATGATCATTGAATTGAAAGATCATGACGTAATGCATACGTTTTTTCATCACTATATTCGAATTTCGTGTGTCATATTGCAAACACTTTTGAAGAATATTGACACAGAAGTGGAGGTATATGATGCCTGGTTTCAAGAAATGGATGATCAACAAAATAATGTTGAAATAATGATTCACCAATTAGGTCCATGTGTAAATGCTTGCACAGTGTGCAAGGTACATTTCACGGCAAGACATAAAATTGAGCTTAAAATAACTACAATTTTTTCAGAAATCTTGAATAAGAACAGACTTCAAAAGCACGCTGATGATGCCATGAAGTCACTTTTGAAAGAGGAGGGAGAAAATCAAATGCCTGCCAAAAAGAGAAACAGAAAGAAGAACAAATCAAAGACAAGCACGAATGCACAAGCTATGCAAACATCAATATCACCTGCAGCTACCAATGAATTAGAAATGTCTGTTTATGCAAATGTTGAACTTGCTTCTGTTTTGTCAACAGTTTCTTCGCATGAAGAAAAAAAATATACAAATTTCGAAAATGTATGTTCATTTTCTGGTGCAGCTACAAATGAGCATACACTGATGCTTGTTGATCCGAGTAGTGATGAAGTAGGTACGGAGATTATATTGGCACATAATTTTTCTGAATTGAATACAGAGAACGTAGACTTTATGGCACAATCAGAATCTTTGATAGAAAACGAATGCATAGTTTGTTTAGATGCAGACAGGTACATGTGCTTCGTTGAATGTGGTCATAGGATGTTGTGCGAGAAATGTGCTGATAACATTCTACTTCATGATGATCCGCGATGCCCCATGTGCAGGGTATCAGTAACCAAGAAACTCAAGATATTTGTTTAGAATTTTGCAAAATCTAAATGAAAGTGCATTTGTCATTTAAGCTGTTTTATTAATAAAATGAAAGTACAATTTTATTATCGCACCACCGTAATCACAATCGAATTGTTCATCATAACAAAAGTAAAAATTTTCATATGTCATAGTCATTTTTAATTTTTTTTATAATTACATCAAGTTTTGCATGGATTCCCTACAATTTTTTATTTTGTATTTAATAGATTATTTTCAGAAAACGCCCTTTAGTTCCTGTATTTTCCATGTATCGTTAATCAGTTCTATCAAAGTTGGTTTGTGATTCAGTTTCTTGAGTAGTCGTGTTTCTTCATTCTTAATATAAAAATATTGACTTGATGTGTTATGTAAATTATTTTTCAGAATACGCCACAGTTCTATGTCTTTATTTTGATTACAGCGCAATACTTCATACAAATATGCAATTTTTTTTTTCACACTATTTAGCTCGTTTTTGTCATCTGGCAAATAAAATAAGTTCCCATTTACATTGCATTTTTGCCCACATGTCCTGCACCGGGAATTTGTTATATTATATGGAATAGTATCTGACATTTTACTGTCAATTTTCTATGTATTTATATATATTTGTGTCAAATGGCATACTTACACTACGAACGGAAGAGACCGTACTTAAAAAATATTCAATTGACCCATTATTTTCGTCATTTTCATCGTTTATTTTTATGAACGAACAAAATTACATTTATTTCGTCCTTGCTTGAGTACTGGAATGAATATTTGGCCACTCAAAAGAAATATTTTGATCGGCCAGGAATCAATTGAATGTTTATTTTAAGTATTTCCTCCTCCGTGAGCAGTGTTTGGTGAATTGGGGGCATATTAAATATTTTAGTTTATATGATATATACCGTTTTGTATCATAGACTGAAAGTCAGGTAACGAACTAGTTTCGTATGGAAATCTATTTTTGGTATACTTTATGTTATTTTCGGCATGCTTCATACTATAAATACCACGTTGTTATAATATATTTTAGAATCATCCACGATGCAATCGTTGCCATCCCCACATTTTAAAAGCCCAGTCAACGCCTTCGCATCTAAGATTTTCAGCGTGCTGGCAAGCCAAGGCAATGGCATGTTTGCCGTCTCACCAATCTCGATCTTTGGTGCACTTACTGTGCTCAGTGCCGGTAATTCACAAAAAAATATTTTTTTGCATAATTTCGTAGTATGTAACTTTTCGTAGTATATTGATATTATAATAAAACAGGCACAACTGAAGAAAGCGAGACATGGCGCCAGATTCGCAAAGTGCTGTGTCACGACATGTTGGGCTCCGAGAAAATTGTCTTCGAGTACTACCGCGCAATAACTGATGACATCAACGATAACAACACCAAAGATATCCAGGCTATTGTTGCTAGTTCACTCTGGGCTGCCGCTGGTGTCTCAGATGCATATATCGACTCGTGTAATTTGCACTTCAAATCGGAAGTACACCAGCTTGGAACAGCTCAAGCCATCAACAAATGGATTGAAAAAACAACAAAAGGCATGATTAAGGACATAATCAAGAAGCAGGTAACTATTTAAAAACAGCATTTTTGAATCCCGAATAGAAACATGTAGACATGATTATAACTTATTTGCGATTCTTATACAAACATGAATTGCCTCACAGCCCGAAGGGCCACTCGTGCTCGTAGACGCCTGTCATTTCAAGCTCAAGTTCCAGATCGCATTCAAAAAGGACAACACATGCCCTCAAGAATTTACTCCACTCAAGGGGCCTGCTTTCATGACCCCAATGATGCACATGCACTCGCAGAAACTACTGGTATGTCATAAAAACTTGAAATTATCTGAATTTTTTTACAAATTCTTTGATTGTACTGATGTGTTTCGCATGTGCACAGTATAAAACACACAAGGACGCGGATATGGTGATGCTGAAGTATGGAGACGGAAGGTATGTACATTGTTGGAGTTTTTTTATAATATGATGTAACATAAGCAAAATACTTATACGTCCAGAATATGCCCGAACCAAAAATAGGATGGCCGCAACGATTATCCTCCCAAAGGACATTGGCGAGGCTGGCATGAATACTACTGTACAAGGTCTCTTTGGCGGTACTGGCAACCTTGATGAGATCCTTCAAGGCACCTGGGACCATGGCGATGTTGACATAGACCTCCCATCGTTCAAGGTGGATGCCGGGGCTATGAACCTTAACAAAATTTTGCAAGAGATGGGCATGGACCTTGCTTTCAAGCAAGAGGCTGAGTTCACACGAATGACTGCCGAAAAAACCATGATTGGCCAAGTCCTACACAAGGCTGTCATTGCAGTAGATGAAGAGGGGACTACCGCTGCTGCTGTTACTGTGAGTTGCCTGCACACACTGCGACACAAAAATGTACACAATAATTCACATTGATATTTCTTTTTATAAATCCAGGTGGTATCTATGACAAAGGGATGCGGTCCACGACGCAAACCCCCGCTTCAGTTCAAGTGCAATCGCCCTTTCATCTTCATCGTACACAAGTACCGCAAGAACCCAGACAGGGATCCGGACAATGAAGAAAGTGATGACGAAGGCAACGAGGACAACGAGGAAAACAATCTCCCTATCTACTTCATGGCTATGGTCGATCTGAATAGATTGGCTGAGGTCGGTGAAAAACGAGAGAGAATTGATTAGAACCGGGATTTACGACGAGGGCTGCATCAGAAATTCAGCGCATGTGTACATTTTGTGTGCAACGCCGGCAGCACTTTTTCTTATGATAAGGGCCTCATATATAGGCCTATACAAATAGCACACTAACAGCACATTTTAGTTCATTTTCAAGTTTTTGTTAAAATCAGTCGAATTGTTCAAATTCTTTTATGCCATACAGAACAATCATATATAAACAGAAATTTCTTCAAATAAAAAAAATAATTTCCATTGATTTTGCTTATGGACAATACAAATTCTCCATTGACGTTTCTTATTGACAAGCCAGAAGAAAAAACAAGATGGAGGTATGAAGGGCTGGCCCCACAAGAACTATTAAAAGATAACTGTTTCCAACAAAGATACACAATAGACGAGCTGGTGACAGCGTGCAGCTTGTTTGAAGATGATTTCATAAAAAACAACAATTACAATTATAAAACGTCCATAGAAGAGATTCACGCTTTTCGTAATGAAAGAAAACAAATGCTCAAAAATTATATTAAAGAATCAGAAATATTTTTCTATTTGAAAGAAAATCCGACTAAACATATAGACCCAATATTTAATTACAAAAAAATAGACCCAATATTTAATTACAAGTCACAACTGTGCTTACATATTTATTATATGTATACTTGGTATTCAATGCTTAAGAAATTTGAGAATTCGGAACGCCATTCGGACTTTAGAGCTTATTTACTTAGTCCCTGTAAGACATATCACGAGTATTTGAATCAAACACAGTGAGAGCTCTGGAAGTTGCGACCATTTGATGTGCAAAAGTGTTTGTTCTGACGTTGTGACAACCAATTCACGTTCACGTTCATCTTCATTATTTATGTTTTCTTCAATCATTCTATTCATTGCTGAGATTGTGAGCACAACTCTCAAAAATCGGAAGTTTACAAATTTCTTCTTCCTAAAAACTATTGCTTCAAAAAACCAGAAATTATATTTTTTTCATGCCGTATATTTTGGACCTCAGTGTGCACTGGGATATTCACCTGGTCACTCAAAGCATGCATGCACGTTTTTGACAGTTACGTTACTATGTACTTGATTGTCGGGTCTTGTCTTCAAGTGGAATCACAATATACAATTTTATGTTGTTGTAATTCATATTGTATGAGATTTGCATAGTTACAATGGGCAGGACATGTGTTTAATTTCTATTTATTAAAAACAATATTTAAAACACGTTGTGTGCAGAATTATGTCAATACAACATGCCCAGATGAAACACTATCATGTAGTATCTTGGGAAGACCGGCCTTGATTGACTCCATGCACATTTTATTTTGGTTTTTTCCAATACGGTCTTGCATTTCCTGCTGTCTTTGAATCAAATTCTTCAGACCTGGACTAAAGTGCAGTGAATTTACGGAATATGAAGATGTTGTAATCTCCTTTGTATACCAGTTTTTAGTAACAATAAAAACTATTTTTTTTTGGATTCCGTCATTATTTTCTTGTCTTTTCATATGGCTATTCTGTTTTTTGGGAGCACATGGTGTTTTCATGTTGATCAAGAAATATATTCATTTCATTTATATATGTTTATGTGTATATAATATTGTGCTATAATAAGTTGTCATATATTTTTATATTTTGATCATATTTTGTTTTTTTGTGTGCATTTGATCTCAACTTGAAAATTCTTTTGTCAATTTGACATTCACGTATTGAAAGAGAAATAAAATCTTTCTTGTTAGACAGGAACTTGCTTTTTGACTTGAGATATTCCTTTTCATGTTTGTTAAGTAAAATTATTCTTTCATAATTAACTCGATTTTTGTCCATTTTCAATTGCAGTATACGATTCTCTATATGATTTTTCTTGATTTGATCCTGACATGAAATGTATATCAAATCAAACACCTCCCTCCTTTGTAAAAGCAAAGATTGCTTCTGCTTGAATAAATGACATTCACGTATTGAAAGAGAAATAAAATCTTTCTTGTTAGACAGGAACCTGCTTTTTGACTTGAGATATTCCTTTTCATGTTTGTTAGGTAACATTATTCTTTCATAATTAACTCGATTTTTGTCCATTTTCAATTGCAGTATAAGATACTCTATATGATTTTTCTTGATTTGATCCTGACATGAAATGTACATCAAATCAAACACCTCCCTCCTTTGTAAAAGCAAAGATTGCTTCTTCTTGAATAAATTCATTTGGCACATTCTAAAACTACTAAACATAATGCTTGTTGTGGTATAGATTTATGATTGCAGAAAAAAAAAATTGCTTATGTAGACAATATTTTTGGATTTTCTATTTTGGGTTTTATCGAAAATAGGAATATTTTTTCTTGTCTTTTCATATGGCTATTCGGTTTTTTGGGAGCACATGATGTTTTCATGTTGATCAAGAAATATATTCATTTCATTTATATATGTTTATGTGTATCATATATTTTTATATTTTAATCATATTTTGTTTTTTGTGTGCATTTGATCTCAACTTGAAAATTCTTTTGTCAATTTGACATTCACGTATTGAAAGAGAAATAAAATCTTTCTTGTTAGACAGGAACTTGCTTTTTGACTTGAGATATTCCTTTTCATGTTTGTTAAGTAACATTATTCTTTCATAATTAACTCGATTTTTGTCCATTTTCAATTGCAGTATAAGATACTCTATATGATTTTTCTTGATTTGATCCTGACATGAAATGTACATCAAATCAAACACCTCCCTCCTTTGTAAAAGCAAAGATTGCTTCTTCTTGAATAAATTCATTTGGCACATTCTAAAACTACTAAACATAATGCTTGTTGTGGTATAGATTTATGATTGCAGAAAAAAAAAGTTGCTTATGTAAACAATATTTTTGGATTTTCTATTTTGGGTTTTATCGAAAATAGCAATATTTGAATGCAATGAAACAAATTATAAAAAAAAACATCAAAGGCATGCTGTGTATTTTGTCGGAAAATATACAACGTTTAAAGACATCTAGAATACATCATGTGATATCAGATATATTATATGAGCTGAGGGTAGGTAATCGCCTGTTTGATAAAAATCATAGAGTAGTTGGTCATGAGGAAAAGTATTGTGTGGATTTAATTATTGGAATGCTATCAGCTTCCCAAGTTATCATTATAGACGAACAAGAAAAAGAAGAAATTAGCAAATCGATAATGGATAGAATAATGTTTAAAATGTACGTAGATCGTAAGGTAGATTTTACTGTAATTGGATTGTTCATGTTTACTATCAGATGTGCACTACTGGCAGATTTATACAGTTATGATGACATTCGCCACATTTGCAACACAAAACGCGTCGTAGTGACATATGCAATTTTCATAGAATATGCAGAAGTATTGAGAGTTGGATGTGAATTAGAAAAAAAATTGACAAATAAGTTGTTTTTGCCAAAAAATATTGTACAAATTATTGTTGCTAATGTGATGAATCGAACATTGGACATGATAAAATCATTTGGAAATAAAAATATCAGTATACATAATAATTTTAAATATGGTACATCTGTGTCAGAGTATATAAAAGCATATATGGTGGATTTGTTGTGTGAGAATGTGTTAAAAATAGGAAATTCGAAGGAGTCGTCATTCTGTTACAAATTTCTTTGGGTTTCTCTGCGTTTATTTTTGGAACGAGAGTATGTACACTGGGGTCAAGTATCTAATTTAAACAAGACAAACACATTTGAATATCAGGAGATATATTCTGCATGTATATTGATGAACAAAAATATTAGGGAAAATGGTAAACAAAATGTACGTTTTAAAGTTCAAAGAATGATCAAGGTAGTTCTCGGATTCAAATCTCCGAATTCAATAGAGGATTATCATGAACAGAGTGTAGATTGTGCAGAAGAATTGAAAATTGGATTGATGGAAATATGTCCACACATATCAATGTCTCAATTGTCCGACAATTGTTATGAGTACAAGCAAAATAATACAGGAATCCATATTTTACACAATACCTCAGATACAAAATTCAAAACCACAAAAAACCAAAAACGTAACATCCGGATACCAATTTCAATTTTTGATATTATGCAGAACAAAAAAAAAATGTTGTCAAAAAATATTGATGTACTTGATCCTCATTACGCTGTGATTCTAGAATATAGGAAAGAAATCCTTATATCTTTTGTCCATATTCTGATTAGTGTCTGGGGTCAAGGTACACAAACAAACAAAATATGCTGCATGTAGTATTTGTTTAATTTATTATTTACAATATGATATTATATTTTGGGCATTTGATTTGATAAAACGGAAATTTTTGTCGTTCTTGTTTCTAGGATTTTTTGAATGTCGAAATTTCACCGTATGACAATGGAATACGTAGAATCTATGTTAACAAAAGCATACGATGAATGTAGTGCTGATATGAATGTTGATGATAGAACTGGTAACAAAAGAAAACTTATTGAACCTGCAATGAACTGGTTATTGCAATATGAATTAAAAAAAAAGCCAATTCAAAAAAAATCAACACAAGAAAAAATAGGAGAATGTAAACAAAAAGAAGGTAGTGTCGAGAAATTATCTGTTGTTTTATTTGATGATTTAACTCGTTCAAGTACGGGATATTCGAGTAAATATGTACTTTCCATACAAAAACCAGTAGATCTATTGACTATAAATCAAAAAATAGAACAATTGATTTTTGATGCGTTGATGGAATTTATTGTACAAGGTGATATAGACGTAAGAGGAGATTTGACAGAAATATGTACGCAGATCAGTAGTTTACAAACAGGATTGACATGTGCAGATGTAGAAATTTTTATTTTGAAAATTAAATCGGATGAGAATAAATGGACAAGTCACGTGGATCTCGGAAACAAATACATTATGTTGACAGTTGGGGAAGAATAAAAAATTAATAAATCAAATTTCATAAATTCGATATTTTATGCATTGTCTTTGTCAATAGACTCGTGTAATTTGATAGAGGTATCTTCCAGAAATAGAATGTCTGTTTATATATGTATACAAATACATGAACATGCTCTGTATAGGATTGCGAGTATGGAAAAAGATGGATGGAAAATCAATGGTGGAATTTGGGAAAAGGGAACTGGGGTGAACAAATGGTACAAATGTTCACATTGTGATTACTATAATCACCGTGCTTACCATTGCAAAATGCATTTCGTTCGTATTCATGTCAACAATGGACGTGCAATTCCAAGAAGAAGAAAATATCATAATTGTTCCGAACCAGTATGCAAGTCAAATGACGGGCCAGAAATTGAAATAAAGACAATGTTTTCTGCAAAAAAAAGTAACAAAAAGTCAAAAAAACAAAAAAGTAAAACTAATGATAAGTATACAAGTAGTGTGGATATGCTAGTCAATTCTCATACATATGCTGGATCAACTGGTGGCAATATTGTAAATGATACCAATAAAGAATCAACTGAAGAAAAAAAAGTAGAAAACCAAAAGTTAGTAAACAAAAAGATTCAAATATATTCCAAGATATCGGCAATATATAATTGTACAAAAAGTGACGAATTATTGAAAGAAGTTTTGCAAGTTCGATACAGTACTACATTCCCAATTGACAAAGATAAAATTGAAAACAAATATAATATGCCGAAAGAATTGAAGTATGAAGATGTACTTGGAGGAATGTTTGATGATAATGATATTGAAAAAACAATTATGAATAAGATTTGCAATGAGGTACAGGTAGATATATGGGAAGAGAATATTTGCACAAATAATTTGTTAATTTTTGGAGAAAGCAATATCAACTGGAAATGATAAAATAGAGTGTGTTACAGTAAATTCGCATATGTGAAAACAGATTTCACATATTAAATTTGATAATGGTTGAAATTTAAATGTATGGCCTAGTTGTGGGGATAAAAAGAATTTATTCTAATACACAGCATGGGATTCATAAAATCAAAAATTTGGAAAAGATGCGACTTCATATTAGCAAAACTTCTTTCTTTTTTTTGATAATATTTTTCATAATCGCACACGCGGACACACTAACAGATCTATACAAGCCATTTTGGAGACAGTATAATTTCCATAAAAATTGTCATCCATATTATCAAGAATATATGACAATTTAAAACACATTCTCGCTCCAATAAAATCTACATGAAGTTGAAAATTGTTTATTATGAAATTGAAGTTTTTTCCAATTGCAAATAAAGTTATGTATTTTGTTTCGTACATGGCTCTCGAATGTCTGGCTCTCGAATGTCTGGATCTCGTTTCTGTCGGAGACAAGAGGAAAACCACTTGTTTATATATCAATTTCCGGTACATTTTCTTTCATTAGTCTGTTGAATATTCTAATAACAAATGCAGGGTCTTGTCTAGAACTTGGATAGAACATTTTTATGTCTTTGCAAACTGTTTCAAGAAATATAGATATATCAGAGTAAATCCTATTGTGAAGATTCGATTTGTTTGATGAATCATATGTTTTGTTGCTGGATTCACTTCGAGAACTAGAACAATTATCTTCGTCATTTAAATTCTCCCTCAAAATTGCAGGAATATCAGTGTCAAAAAAAGACTTCATCAATGTTTTTTTTTTATCATTGACGCTCCTGTGGAAACAAAAAAACAGTAAGTCGAAAAATCTAATATGCATTGTCATTTTTTCAAATCCACAAAAATATTAAATGTACCTGTGTTTGTTCTTATGAAGCGAGTTACATACATCTTTTTTGTTGTATTGTCTTTTCTTCGTAGTGTGCATTTTCTGTCAAAGTCATAGACAATATATGTTTGTCAATTAATATACTCAATCATATTGCAGTACATATTTATACCTGACTCAAAAATATGTGATATAGTTAAATTGAGAAAACTTGAAAATAGATGCTTACCTCGAATCTAGCTTGTGTTCTGCGTTTTTCATTTAATAGCAATTGAGGGATACGCAGAGTTTCCACACCATGCACCATTTGTCTGTTATCAAACCCCTTTCTCAATCTGATGTGTCTATAAATACATTTACTCATGCGGAGGGAAAGTGTCCAGTATTTGGATTTGAACAATATAACTGGAATATGAGAGGAAACATCTTCGTAACTTTTGTCTTTTGGAGATAGCCAAGTCACAATGGACTCATTATTTGCAAGTAGAGTCACTGCAGCCCTAGAACATGGAGGAATGGCGTGTTTCCATTGTTCTCCCTTGAGAACAACATTGTAGAGGGAAGAATTTATTATCTTCATACTAAAATATATATTATTTCATATACCAATGTTTTTGCTTTTTGTGGGAATTGTTTTTTTTATTTGGTGGATTTATATCTGAGGAGGTTATGTATATTATTTTATATTGTTTCTTGTTTGCTATGGACAACCATACAAATAAAGTTTTCTATCTCGTATTCTATATATTAAGCATCTGTTTCAAAAAAATAATATATGTCAAATGCAATTCTCACAAACAAAAAAGACACAGAAAACACTTACTCGAAAAATCATGCGACCATTTCTTTTTTCAATTTTTATGTTTGCGATATGCTATTTTTTGTTCAAAGATAAATTACCAAATAATTTGAGTAAAACGGAATGGGATAATTTTACAGAAAATATATCATTTACTATCAACACATTACAAACTTATAAGATCATTTTGTTTGTGATGAGTTTGCAATTAATACATACAGCTTGCATGATTCCATTTGTGGATATATCACAAATGTTGATGGGATATTTTGTAGGATTTTTATTTGGTGGTACTGTTTGTTTTGTATGGGAATGTTGCATTGTCTTTTGTTTTATTTATGTTTCTCGTAACAGAACAGTTGATTTTTATGACCTAAAATTTCCAATTTTTGTTGCGTATTTACGACAACAACATCTATTATACACTTTTATTTTTTTGGTATTTTGCTCTTCTTTTCCATTGAACTCAACGTGTTTCATTATTGTTTCTGGAGATGTCACATTTTTTGAATACATGTGTGTTCATTGTATTGTTTCGTGTCTAAATGTATACAAAAATACGTACATAGGATATAATGCATCACTTTCAATTACAGCAGATGATATTATTGTATATGAGTATATTGTTTTATTTTTTACAATATTCCCAATTCTCCTCACATTATTTGTTGTAAACGCAGTTGGTAATTTTTACGCTTATTTAGACAATAAGGACAATACACAAATACAAAGTATAAGTGTATTAGGCACCCATATACATATTGACAAAAAGTGGTATTACTTCTTTTTTTCAATTTCAAACACATCACACCAACTTTTGCTGTATTTCTGTAAAATAATAAGCAAAAAAAAACACATCAATAACCAATGTACAAAAACAGACCAACCATGCAATCAGGACAATTTCGCATATTTATTGGCTGATTTGGTTAATTTTTGAACTTACATCTGTGTGATGACATTGATCGTCACAAATGTTCAAAAATGTGATTTTTGTATAGTATTCTAAAATTCAATGAAATGTAATAAATGACATCTATATCAAACGCACAAACATATATAAGTATGTGTCATTTTGTTGAACAGACTAATTGATCTTTAGTCCTTCCAATGTCCATTTACATTCGTGATGTCGTAGCCGGTAATGTCGTTGCCGGTGATGTCGTTGCCGCACCTGATATTGTCCAAACTGATGATATCGAGGACAACGGTGGATATTATGAGGGTGGTGACACCCCTGTGCTAGCTCTTGCGGCTTTGTCACATCCTGTAACTTTTGCTCAGAATGGTGAGGGTGGTTCCGTTACCTCTGCGAGCTCGGGCGCTACTTCTGAAAAGAAGAAGAAGACGAACAAGAAGGATGCGACGAACAAGAAGGATGCTTTGAAGGATCCTTTTCAAAATGATCCTCGCTTTGTATCGCTCAAAGAACTCATTCAGTGCAAGGATGCGTTTGAAGATGGTATGTTCAAGGTGACAGACCAGCAGGCGCGCCAGCTGATGAGTGATGCCTTCATGAAGATTTATGATATTGCCACGAAGAACTTGCCGCCAACGTCAACTGCCAAGGCTGCTCTTGAGTTGGCGATCATGTATATGCAATTCCACGAGCTTAAAATTAATGATTCAAAGTCCGTGGAAATCGTTCAGAAGTATGCTAGTGCTATGGCTGCTTTGAAGGTGGCTGATGGTCAGCGCCAGGGCAAAATATGTCCTATTTTCATGAACAACCATACTGCCTATGAACAGATGACTGTGTACACTCTTTTCACAGAAATTATCAAGAACGCTGATTCCTGTGAGCAGCTGAAGGCTAAGTGCGCCTTGGAGAAGCTTGAGTCCAAGCAGAACAAGTTGGACAAACAGTTGTTTGAGTTCCACAAGCGTGCTGACAAGCGTGCTGGCGTAGTGACGGCAACAGCCGTTCCGGAAGTTGCCGTAACCGAACTTCTGGAAAATCCCAGGAAGAAGCCTCGCAAAGAGACACCTGTTCTTGATTCTACCTAGATTCCTGTCAAGTACAAAACAAAAAAAAACCAAAAAAAAAAACCAAAAAAAAAGAAAAAAGACTGGTGTCTCTTGCCTGGGTTCGATTCCCTTTTTTTCCAAACTACCAGTAGTGTATAAATATAACAATTAAAAACGGATAAAATAATAGGACTCTGAGTGAAATTTTGTCGTGTGAATTATGCGTATGCTAAATATATCTTTTTGAGTTGAATCATGTTGTTTACTTGTTTGAAGATTTAAAACTGAAAATCAAATGAAGAAAATGAAATATATATTTTTATTTGCATTTTTATTACAGAAGTATTAACATCCCTACTACCACAAAGCAAACAGAAACCACAATTGATTTTTTGTTATAATCATATTCTGTATAAATTTGAAGATCACTCCACATTTGTAATAAGTAACCACTCAAAATACAAGAAACAATTGCAAGTAAATTTTCAAAATCTCTGTATTTTAAAACTGTGTTGACATCCATTATTGGTATAAATACAACACAATATATAGGAAATACAAACACAATAGAACATGAAGTCAACACATTTTTTTGAATACCTCCAAAATGTTGTATAATTGAAATAAAATAAACAGAATATAAAATTACACCCAAGAAAAAATGTTTTGTAAGATGTAATATTTGTGAATTGGAATGAGAAAATGACATTTTCATAGCAAGTAACAGTGTAAAACACTGACAAATTGCATATTTTTTTCTTGATGTGTGTACATTACTTGAAGATGGTAATGATTTTTCTGTTATATTATTTGATTTTTGAATACATGGATTATATGGTGTATATTCTAAGTACTTAGGTATTGGTGATTGCTCATAATTTTTGGATATGTTGTATGTCCGTATATTTGGTATTACCACATACGGTGTATAAGCTGGCTTAAAAGGATAAGATATATTTGAGTCTGATGATGATTTTAATGTGTCACCATTTTCTATGTATTGGGGATATACTAATGTATCTGTCATTCCCATGGTCACACTCGAGAAACTTGCATTATCATTTCCAGTGTAATTTCCAGTATAATTTCCAGTATAATTTCCAGTATAATTTCCAGTATAATTTCCAGTATAATTTTTTTTCATGTCTATTGATGATGAAAATACACTTTCACTCTCTTTCAGTGTATTAACACATTGCCCACTTAAAACTCCCACAAAATATCCAAATGTTATTAGAATTCCTGGTATTTTTGCCAATATTATATAATCACTTTCGAATAATGTTTGCATGGCCTCTGGCATAATATGCATTAATGATAAGGCTAACACCATATTTAGCGTCAGATAATTTATGAATTCTGTATGGTTTTTCAAAATATGTTTACCAACTTGGCTATTTAATAGTCCAATTATAAAAAAATTTAGTAGAAAATATAACAATATCACAAAAATTTTGATGTCCAATATTGACCACATTTTTCAGTTTAATATTGTTCATTTATATACAGATGAAACATATGCACACGCTAATTTTACTGTATGAATTGTATTTGCAGCAATAGACAAATTGCTTGAAGATGTTAGTTTGCCAGAAAATTTTATCTCTTGTTTGAGTTAAATCCGTTGTAAATCTTAGACAAAAATGGAAAAATGGTGTCATGATTTTAAAATATTTATTCATAAATACAATATGGTTTGATTGTATCAAGTATATCCTGGAATCCAATAACAATGTCCTGATAATGTTTACCACCTGTAACCACTATGCGAGATGACTTGAAAACTAAAAGAACTATTGGAGAATCCAGGGGTCTCCAAATCATTCCAGGGAAAATAGAAGCTTGATAAGTACACATAGTTCCATTGTGCTCGTAAAATTTCTGTATGTCAATACTTTTTACATTGTGCATGCTAATATTACAAACAATATTCTGTATACGAAAGGCATGATACCGAACGGACATGTCAGGAAATATTTGTTTTATTCTAAAAACAATACATCTATTAGCACAAATTGCCATCTGCGTGCTCAAAGCACCTGTAATTACCAATTTTCCACTAGAAAATAGTAATGCTGTTGCCTTTGGATTGTCCAATCTAATAGTAATTGCAGCAAAACGTTTTCTGTCATATGAGCTGTTTGGCATTGCTTTTGCAATTATTTCTAGATCTATTCTCTCGCAATTCATCAACACATGACTCGTGCAAACCATATTGTGCGTTGTTGGTACGATTTTATTTTGATCTGAATTAAATTTCAAACATGGTGTTTTTTTGTCAATCTTTAATAATAAATTTTTCAAACATTCATCTTCATTCATTTCTTGATATTTATGAAGTTGCATATCATTTTCATTTAATGCCAATGAAGAAGCCAAACTTCTCTTATATTTTCTTTTCCTCATTTGGAAAAAATAATATCATTGTCACTTACTTTATAACACTACAATAAATATTTTTTTTTATTACTTTACATTTGTATGTGCCAACAACCTTTTGCCTTACTGGAGTAAGGTTTTATTATTTTTGAGTGATAATATTTACTATATAAACAATATATTTATATTTTCCATAAGATTCAAAAATACATCCTATGAATACGTATAAATCAAAACCAATATGCGCATGTGCACTATAAAATACATTTTGATATTTGTAGTATCAATGTGCGTTTGTCAAAATTGTTTGGCTCAAAGTCCCGTAGATCCTAATAGTTGTATTGCTTCTGGTGGGATACCTGTACCACACCCATCTATTGACTTTAAATTTTTTTGTTCACATCCACCACCACCACCACCACCACCACCCGCAGCAGCATGCCCAGCTAATACATATTCATCTTCTGGAAATTGCCAAGATTGTCCGATCAATTCAATTTCACCAACCGGCAGTATTTCAAAAAGCGATTGTGAATGCAAACCAGGAACAAGTGGGACGTTTTCGGTTTTTTTGAAACTGTAAAATTGCCTTTTAAAATAGTCACAGAAGTTTCATCTTTGAAGTGTGCATCTGCTTATTTACACGTACAGCCAAAAAAATGCAAAGCAAGACTACTTTGCAATCAGAAAAGAATATTTTATCTGGACTTGTGTCCAAGTTCCAAAGGGAACTTACAAAGCAACTGATGGTACTAGCTTTTCAGATGTACACGCTTGTATAGATGATCAATGTCCAGGAAAGACTATTACACTTTTAGACAAATTATGCACAAGTGACCAAATTCACACATCTTATCTCACAACAACACAGAACTTCAAGAAAATTCTTTAAACATTCTATATTTTCAGAAACATTATTAAAATCCAAATTATTAATTGTTGACTTGGATTTATAACTCGGATTTCTGTAAATGAAAATTAGTATTTCAATATTTATTTCCAAATTCAACCATTTCCAAATGTGCATTTTGATATTTATAAACTTTGATTTTTCATTTCATTTTCATTTGTGACAATATACGAAAATGGTCACATTATTTGCATAGAATTTTTGATTGCTTTTTGGAGTCTTAAAAGTTTTTTTTTATTGAGGAAGATTCTATGAAAATTCAGTTATAACATTTACAACATAAAAATTTACTATATATATAATGTCCAAAATAAATTGTTTCAATATGTACAAATCAAAACAAATGAAAACATGTGGGAATATGAGATACATTTTAATGTTGGTAGTATTGATATATAATTGTCAATATTGTTTGGCTTCAGCAGCAACCCCTGAGGGTGTTTACCAGAATGTTGATCCACATGTTTGTCATGCCTTAATTGGTTGTCACAACGATCCACATTCTTATAGAACTTGTGTTTGTAGTGGAATATCACCTCCAGCACCTTCACCTCCTGCACCTTCACCTCCTGCACCTTCACCTCCTGGTTTTATTATTTTTGAGTGATAATATTTACTATATAAACAATATATTTATATTTTCCATAAGATTCAAAAATACATCCTATGAATACGTATAAATCAAAACCAATATGCGCATGTGCACTATAAAATACATTTTGATATTTGTAGTATCAATGTGCGTTTGTCAAAATTGTTTGGCTCAAAGTCCCGTAGATCCTAATAGTTGTATTGCTAATGGTGGGATACCTGTACCACACCCATTTATTGACTTTAAATTTTTTTGTTCATATCCACCACCACCACCACCACCACCAGCGGTAGTGGCACCACCACCACCACCACCACCACCACCCGCCGTACCATGCCCAGCTAATACATATGGACCGTCTGGAAATTGCCAAGATTGTCCAACCAATTCAGTTTCACCAACCGGCAGTATTTCAAAAAGCGATTGTGAATGCAAACCAGGAACAAGTGGGTCCGATAACGAAAATTGTATTAGATGCGATGATGGTCAATACAAGGAGTTTATTGGCATGGAACCTTGTCAGAATTGTGAAAGTGGTAAATATGGATATGCAAACAAAATGATATGCAGAGATTGTGCAATCGGATCGACGTCACCATCTAAAAGTGATGAAAAAAGTGATTGTGTGTGCGACATTGGAAATGAGATGATGATTAAAAATCAGAATAGAAGAATTCTACAATTGTCATATGATGTTCCATTTTGTGAGACATGCCCACTTGGTAAATACAAAAACACTATTGGCAATACTTTGTGCGATTTTTGCGATAGTGGAACATACCCTAATATCACAGGTACAACATGCGCAAGTTGCCCTTCCCGATCATCAATACATATTTCTGAAGGATTTGCAATTGACATTTATAATTGCAAGTGCAATAAGGGATCTACGGGGCCGGATGGCGGACCCTGTACTATTTGCGCAGCTGGTAAATACAAGGACACTACTGGGTCAGCAGGATCCTGCACCTCTTGTGGCATCAACACATACTCCAATTCCCAAGGCGCAATATCATCAAGCACGTGCATTAAGTGTCCTGCTAGGTCATCGTCACCAATTGGAAGCGATTCCCCTGGCAATTGTAAGTGCGACACTGGATATACAGAAATCAGTGTTGGAGTTTGTGATGAATGTGAAATTGGAAAGTATAAGTCCGAAACAGGAAGTTCTGTATGTGTTGTTTGTGAAGCAGGAAAAAAAATGAAAACGGGAAGTTCTGGATGTGTTGATTGTGGAGCTGGAAAATATTCAACAACAGATATTTCTGATGTTTGTGCGGACTGCCCATTGGCATCAAGTTCCTCACATGCAAGTACTAACGTAGGAGATTGTACTTGTAATGAAGGTTACTCTGGGAACAATGGTGATGTTTGCAATCAGTGTGTTTCTGGAAAATATAAAAATAATATAGGAGATGCAAAATGCGAAGACTGTCCATTAAATTCTGTGTCGAATATTCTACTAACAGACTGTACTTGTGAACGTGGGTCAACTAGAAAATTTTCTGGTATTTGCGTGTTATGTGTTGCAGGCAAATATAAAGATTATATTGGTGATCAGGAATGCACGATGTGCACGACTGGAGAATCATCTACAGTGGTGGGTTCTGTAACAAAAGATGAATGTGAAGCATGTGCAGCTGGAAAATATAAAGACTCTTCTAACATTTGTGTTGATTGTCAACAATATTCCTCATCTTCCACGGGTGCTGAATATTGTGATTGTAATGCTGGATATATAAAACAAAATGATGTTTGTGTAATTTGCAATATTGGTACATATAAATTTAATTCTGCAAATTGCGAAAGTTGCCCAGCAGGATCAACTTCGGAATCTGGTAGTAATTCCAAGACAGATTGTGAATGCGACAGCGGATATAGTGGTACAAATGGTGGTGCTTGTACTAGTTGTCCGTCTGGAACTTACAAAGTCTCACTGGGCACTGCATCTTGTACAAATTGCGTAAGTGGTACATATTCCATCAACTCAGGTGCGACAGCAAATACAACGTGCTTGGACTGCCCAACTCTGACTACATCCCCGGCTGGCAGCAATGCACTCATTGATTGCACATGCAGTAGTGGATCAACCATAAATCCCCTTGTTTCTGAGTTTCTTTGTGTTTTATGTTCTCCAAGAAGGTACAAAAGTGTGGCTGGTACTGCTGTATGCGACCAATGCCCAAAGAATTCCATATCTTTACGAGGTGCTGACAACATAGATGACTGTCTTTGTGAAGCTGGATATTACAACAGCAATGATAAAGACTTAGAATGTGTCGCGTGTAAAGATGGTTCAAAAAAAGAAACGATTGGTACAGGAGTTTGTACCAAGCACACGCCAATCGATACAAACTATAAGAGTTGCTCAGTGTGTTTGTAAAATTATTAATGTCTTACACTTTTATTTATGTCATGAGAGTATATGAATAAAACATAAGTATATTTTTGAAATGTCAAATAATTTGAATTTTTATATATTTCATTTATTATTACTAAACGTGGGTATAACAAATTGCCAAGAATGTCCGATCAATTCAGTGGCATGGACGAGCTTTGTAAAAAATGCGAGAAAGGAAAATATAAAAATCAGACTAGCAATGATAAATGTGTGAGTTGCCCCCGAACGTCTTATGTAGACCTGGAGCATCATCAACAACAGGACCCAATAATTGTATATGTAATCCAGGATATTTTATAGATGATGGAAATTGTGTAATGTGTCCATTTAATACCAAGAAAGATCGTTCGGGAGATTATCCTTGCACTTTACATATAGCATCTAATAACAACATTTCAAATTGTTCTTGTGTATCATAGTGTATTTTTTGATATAATATATTATAGCAAAACGCACAGTTTTATGGATAAGTTGTAATTCGAATACTTTTCCAGTATTTGAGTTTTTTTGAAAAATGACAAATAATATAAATTGAAATATACCACAATTTATATATATATAGACTTACTGTACACTACATTAGCAATGAAACGTATTTTTGCACTCACGATTGGCATGTTTATTTCGTTTTGCGAAATAGACGCAGTTGTTGTATCATGTAATGTGTTATATTCCTCAACCCCCGGTCGCTATTATGGGACAGGTCAACCACTTTGGATGAGTGGTTACGCATGTTATCATTGTCCAACCAACTCTTATACCGTGGGTTGGAAATTAAATATAAATGACTGTATATGCGAAGATTCATTTGTAAGGGAATTTATACCGGTACCATGGATGACTGCTGATTTGTTGCAATGTTCGACGCCGTGCAATGCTGGGTCAACGGGTCCTAGAGACAACGAGTGCACTGAGTGTGCGGCCGGCACTTACAAGAACACACCGGGCAGCGCAGCCTGTGCTCCTTGTCCCAGAAACTCCACCTCACTGGTGGCGAGCACGGACTTGACGGCCTGCACTTGCAACGCGGGCACATCGGGCATCAACGGCGGCCCATGCACAAAGTGCGCGGCCGGCACGTACAATCAACAAGAGGGCAGTGCAACGTGTACTGAGTGTCCGAGCAACAGCATATCACTGCCCGAAAGCACTGCAGTCACGGCATGCGTCTGCGACGCCGGCTTTTCTGGGGCCGACGGCGGCCCGTGCACGGTTATATGCGCAGCTGGTAAATATAAGGACACTACTCGGTTAGAATCTTGCACTCCTTGTGGCAGTAATACATACTCCAGTGCCGTGGGCGCAACATCACCAAATACGTGCATTAAGTGTCCTGCTAGGTCATCGTCACCAATTGGAAGCGATTCCCCTGGCAATTGTAAGTGTAATGATGGATATGCCGAAATTAGTATTGGAGTTTGTGATGAATGTGAAATTGGAAAATATAAGTCAGAAACAGGAAGTTATGGATGTGTTGGTTGTGAAGCAGGGAAAAAAATGAAAACGGGTGGTTCTGGATGTGTTGATTGTGAAGCTGGAAAATATTCCACGACAGATATTTCTGATAATTGTGAAGACTGCCCATTGGCATCAAGTTCCCCAGGTGGAAGTTCTAAAGTAGAAGATTGTACTTGTAATAAAGGTTACTCTGGGAACAATGGTGAAGTTTGCAATCAGTGTGTTTCAGGAAAATATAAAAATAATAATGGAGATGCAAAATGCGAAGACTGTGCATTATATTCAGTGTCAAATATTCTACTAACAGACTGTACATGTGAACTTGGGTCAACTAGAAATTTTTCTAATATTTGCGTGTTATGTGCTCCAGGCAAATATAAAGATTACATTGGTGACGGTGATCAGGAGGAATGCACCATGTGCACGACTGGAGAATCATCTACAATGATGGGTTCTGCAACAAAAGATGAATGTGAACCGTGTGCAGCTGGAAAATATAAAGACTCTTCTAACATTTGTGTTGATTGTCAACAATATTCCTCATCTTCCACGGGTGCTGAATATTGTGATTGTAATGCTGGATATATAAAACAAAATGATGTTTGTGTAATTTGCAATATTGGTACATATAAATTTAATTCTGCAAATTGCGAAAGTTGCCCAGCAGGATCAACTTCGGAATCTGGTAGTAATTCCAAGGCAGATTGTGAATGCAACAGCGGATATAGTAGTGCAAATGGTGCTCTGTGTATTAGCTGTTTGCCTGGAACTTACAAAGTTTCTCTAGGCACAGCATCTTGTAAAAATTGCGTGAGTGGTACATATTCCACCAAATCAGGCGCAACAACAAATACAACATGCTTGGACTGCCCAACTCTGACTACATCCCCGGCTGGCAGCAATGCACTCATTAATTGCACATGCAGTAGTGGATCAACCATAAATCCCCTTGTTTCTGAGTTTCTTTGTGTTTTATGTTCTCCAAGAAGGTACAAAAGTGTGGCTGGTACTGCTGTATGCGACCAATGCCCAAAGAATTCCATATCTTTACGAGGTGCAGTCAACATAGATGACTGTCATTGTACAGCTGGATATTACAACAACAATGATAAAGACTTAGAATGTGTCGCGTGTAAAGATGGTTCAAAAAAGGAAAGAATTGGCAAAGGAATGTGTACTAAGCACAAAAGAATAATGAGGAACAACTATACGAGTTGCTCTATGTGTTTGTAAAATTATTAATGTCTTACACTTTTATTTTGATTTTTGCAAAAATCTTTAATGTGTACTAGTATATAAGCATCATGGGCGAATCAAGGCACTCGGATCACCACGCAAATCCTAGAACATATCTATGTTTATATCATGGTATATGCTACATGGGCTGTGGTGTGCTTGCGTAGACCTACAGTGGGAGCATTAGCACTCAGTATTGGCATACGCATAGCTGGCGGGCATTCTCGTCGCGCTGGTCAACTTTCATTTTTTTAACGGAAATCGGGGTTTTATATGACGGTATTCATGTAAAATGATAAAAAATATTATTGTATGATATTTACATGTCTTTAGAAATATAATAGTATATAACGAGATACAAAACTAAAAAAAAAAATGAGAAATTACCATTCAAATAATCTGTCGTCTGCTGATCTGTTGGATCATTATCAAAAGTTGGATCATTATCAAAAATGTGCTGCGGAAGCTGAGGCGCAGGAGCGGAAGCTGAGGCAGGAGATATTGGATGAGAAATTTTTGCTTCAGAAAGCTCGGGAGCGGAAGCTGAGGCAGGAGATATTGGATGAGAATTTTTTGCTTCAGAAAGCTCGCTGGTTTGTAGAACCTTATAAAGAAATAGAGGAGAAAATGCTTGAGGCAACGAGACGCGTCTGTCAGGAGCCCGAAGTGTGGACTGCCAAACAGGAGTTAGACGCAATTCGTAAGATGTTCACTGACAAACAGGAGGCCAAAGCGCTCCGGGCCGAAGCTGACATTGATGGCCTGTCGCATTTGAAACCAAGCGGATTTTTTTGGAATTCTCCAAAACCAAAAACTGAATCAAAATCTGAATCAACACCTACTCCAAACCTTAATCCTTGGAGTACTATGCCAACAACGTGCTCTGAATGCCATGTACTCTTAGAACCAAAGATGTTTTGCCCTCAATGCAAATTACTAACAAGCCTTGCTAAAAAACGTTTGAGTTTAGATACTCCAGAAATGAACGACTTTATAAGAGATCATAACGACAAAATGCCTAAACCCAATCTCACTGAGATGCCGTATGGTGAAAGAAAAGGGGGACTTTATTGGGACCTTGATTTAAATGACCCTCAACATAGCCAACAAAAAAGGGAGGTTGAAAATGAACGCAGTCGCCGATTGCAATGAAAATTTTGAGAAGATATTTTTACTGTTAGAAACAGAATGTCACAAGATTAAAAAAAAATAATACATAATTGTTTTCTACTAGGTCTCCTAGTAGAAATCGACAATTCTGTACACATTTTGTCTGTGGTTGGTACAGACTCCCATCCCAACTCTTTCATTTTTGAGTTATGGATTTAAATAGTTTATAAAAATATCTTTACGCATTCCCGGCCCTGAAGAGATCATTCTATTGATTATGCTTTCATATAATTCATACAATGCATTGAATGTGTCATGATTAGCCATTTCACTTTTTTCCAGTATTTTTCAATTCATCTAATTCTTGTTGGTAAATAGTTTATAAAAACATCTTTACGCATTCCCGGGTTTATAAAAATATCTTTACGCATTCCCGGCCTTGAAGAGATCATTCTATTGATTATGCTTTCATATAATTTATACAATGCATTGATTGTGTCATAATCAGCCATTTCTTTTTTTTCCAGTATTTCGTGCTCTATTATCAATTCATCTAATTCTTTTTGGTGTCTAGTAGGAGAACTTGTACAACTTCGTTCTTCATACCCATTATGTTGAATTACTATAAAATCAGCCATATTTTTCATTTTGCCTAATTGTAAATGTTGTTGCTCAATAATTGAACGAATCCGGGCAAGTTGCTCTTTACTTTTTTCTTTTGCGAATTGTTGATCTGTCTGGTGTTGAATGTCATAATCATCAATTTGAGACACAAAATCATTTAGAAATCTTTCAGAAAAAGAGAGTGTTGTCATTTTCATCAAACAAATACATTCATATATATATGTAATGTGCCCGGAAAATAAATTCGTTTTTAGATTGTGTGATGATTAATTAATATCCAATCAAAAGTATGCTTTTGTACTATTTTGTAAAATGTTTTTGAAATAACAGAATTATAAGGAAAATGTGTTCATTTAATGTGGTATGTCTTTTTCAAATTGGAAACATAAAAATGAAGAAAGTGTAATTGTTAATAGGATTGGCAATAATATCATCAATAGTATCAGTATGAATTTCTTATCAAGGATTATTTTTGCTCGTGTGTATTTCTGTATTTTAAAATCGTACTTATATACAAATTCAATGTTTGAAAAATGTGTTGGTGGAAAAAAGCTGATGTGATTGCTAATTTATAAACCAAATATGTATATCCATAACATGAATGAATATTTTTGAAAGCTGATATTTCATTTCAAAGAAAGTATGGCCATTGCTATTTATAATGAAGGATGTACTTGTTTTCTGAATGCAGTTATCCAGTCATTGTCGTATATTCCAATTGTCGTAGAAAAGTTAACAAGCATCCATAAGAAAGAACATAGCAAATTTGATGATATGATTTTAAAGAAAATAAACTTCAAGGAGCATCAAAAATACGGCGTATTTTCTGTGGAAACAGAACTGATTCAAAATGTATATGGAGTGGGCATTGGTTTACAAGGTCAACAGGACCCAGCAGGGTTTTTGCAAGTTTGCATGGAAAGTAGTGGAGTGATTTCCAATTTATTGAAATGGAATGAAGTAGAAAAAATGAAATGTAGTTCTTGTTCTTGTGTTTTGAGGAAATGCATAAATGAAGACAATTATATATTAATGCTAAAATTTGACAGTGAAAACAAAGAAAAAAATATCCGCGATTTGATTGTTACAAATACAAAGGGAAAACATATAGAAGGATATAAATGTGAGGCTCATGCTACTGTAGACGGTACGTCCTGTCTTTGTGTGAAGAGTGCTTTTCAGGTACATTATCCAAAAACATTTCCGGATATATTGTGTGTAAGTCTACCATCTAGGATTTATTATGACAACACACGTCGCGAAAGCAGAAAAGACAACAGACACTTCGATCCTCAAAAAGAATTATATCTACCGGACGTTTTCGACAAATCCCAAAAAAAAATGAAAATGATCCGATACATACTAATTAGCACAATTGTTCATCATGGAATGTATTCAAATAAAGGACATTATACATCATACGTGCGTATTGGCGAGCGGTGGTATCATATAGACGACGAAATAATAGTGGAAGTGAACTCTAACACGGCTCGATTTCCACCATCATCTCAGAATATTTACATGATGTTCTATGAACGTATTTTTTTTTGAGAAATGCAATTGCTTGTCACATATTATATTATGCATAATTTTTATGTTTTAGATTTTCGTAATCTGAAATTAAAACTTCTATATCTTTTCTGATATCCAGCCTGTTTATATTTTGTGCACCCATGTAACGAATTTTTTCGTACATAAGACAAACTAAACAAAAAATCCTGTGTAGTGTATTTGAGTTGATTGAATATGGGATTGTCAATGGTTCAAAAATGGATTTGATTTCGTTACATTCAAACACTAAGTCAGATTTGTAAATTCCACAGAACTCCGTTTCTATTTTATGTACAATTGATAAAAGTTCAGTACCCGGCGAAATACTCTGATCTCTTAATTGACATTTATTTTGAAATTGATTTTTCACAATGCATTGGCACGCACAACTGTATTCTTGTGATTTTGCGTGATTATTTTTAGTTAAACAAGAATAATGAATATGAGAATTATGGGCGTCAGTTGATGCTTGCGTTAACCCTTTTTTTACCATTTCCAAACGATTTTCAATTTCTGACTGACATTTTCGAAGGATATTAGGAATTTTTAACATGTTCATATTGTATGGACCATAGTTTGAATTATTGGTAATATGTGATGGGAATAAGTGACATTCCAAATTCCCCAAAATAATTGTTTTCCAAAAATCATTTTCTGAACAAGTAAATATATCAGGGTGTAAAATTTCGAAAAAATCAACAGCATTGTCTTTTTGTCTATTTTTGGTGTTCAGTATTAATTTTTTTTGTGTGTTTGGATTCGAATAAATGTCTATATTTCCTGGTTGTTTCGTTGACGTCATGTAAAATGGATAAACAAATGTTTCAAAAAAAATATCTATGACATGTGTGTACATCTTTAACATGTACGGGACATTACTAACATTTTCTGATTTGTCAAAATTTGAACACTTGTATGTTGTCATGATATTATATATTGTATTATCAAAAAACAAAGTGGGTGTTACTAACAACAAGAAGTTTTTGTTTTCTAATATTTTGATTTTTATTTTAGATACAGTACAGTCATAAACAGTATCCAGCATCATGAAACCACCATTGTACTGTGTGTAAGGCATTGCTCCAGCCGAGAATTCGTTATCCACAAATTCGAATACATAATATTCACCTACCACAAATATATGCTGATAATGATGTTTTGCTTGTTCTTTAGATATGACTTGTATTTTGGTTTGATACTCGGGCTTCAGATGTTGTGTTTTTTGTTTATATTTATTGAGTATTGATGCACAATCCATTTCACTTACTTCTTGAATAAGAGAGGGAACCACATTTTCTATTATAGAAAAGCTTGCTACATTATTTGCGTTGTGCAGAATTGTTGTAAATGTATGATTTTGTGCACCTTTGTTATCATCTACAAACACACCTCGGGTAATGAAAGGTGTCGCTTGTATGGTTGACGTTGGTCCGAATATTGCATCAATTTTGGCAATTATTTTGTCATTTTCAATCTTTGATCTATTGTTGTTGTTCCTAACATTTCCTTTGATAATACTTAAGTTGTCTGTAATCGTTAATATCAATTGCATGAATTTCTGTGCAAAATCTTCACAATCACCACACGCGAACAAACTTTGTGTTCGTGATATTTTTTCGAACAACGTACTACAAAATCTACGCATATCTTCACACGTCAAGTCGTCTCTGTAACAAATATTTCCAAGCTCACATCTATGCATGTAATAGCATATTCTAAAATACGCAAAATCAAGATCATCTGATGAGATAATGTCAAAATCTGTATTAATAGATGCCATCAGAATAATTTCGGCAATGTACAATGGTATTCTATTCTGTAATAAAGCAGTGTGTGCTTGCGTGATGCAGCAGTAATTGCCAAAATCTAGTGATAAATAAGTCATTGGATTGAAACTGCGAACAACATCATTTTCTCCAAATGACTTAGGTCGTTTTTCATTGCTCATAAAAGGTTGTATTATGCTTTTTCCCATCCTCATAATTATCCTTTCTTCCATGTTCTGTCTTATTTGTAGGACTCTTTTGTCACACTCTTGTAAAATTTTGTAATTCGGAGTGATAAATATTTCATCAGAGAATGTACCTGTGTTATTGATTTTTTTTTCCCAATCATTTGGATTCCATGGCAAAAGTGGTATCATGCTGTCACCGTTGTTGTATATTGGTATCAAGCATGAAAAATTTTCAGAAAATTTTTCTTGACCTACAATACTGAAAACCATTTCTATCCAACATATTGATTTATTTACATTGTCCGGTCCTAATTCTGTATGCATATCAAGAATTGCTTTCATTCCTGACAACAAAGCTGAAAATTGTTTTACATCATAGTTTCCATGAATATCAGTGAGTTGTTGATTACGTACGTGTGAATGAGCTTGCAAATATATGTCATCAATGAATGCATTAAGTTTTTCCCGACAATGCTTTTGTTTCTGAGTCAATGGTGAAAATACAATTTCATTTTTGTCAATAAATACTCTGTTATCATGCTTGTCTTCAGAAACACTGGCAAATAAATTTTGTTGTGTTTCGATATTGTAACCTCTAAATTCTATTTTGTCTGTTTCATGTTGATTCAAATTATCTTGGTGAATATGACATATTGTCAATAATTTCGATTTAGTAGATGAATTCATTCAAATCCGTCTTATTGCAACTGTATATAATCTTGTACACATACATATATATATATATATATATTTTGTAAAAGTGCTTTTTTCGAAATAATCAAAATAAAGAATTTATGAAGAATCACCCTGGAAGAATGAATTATTGAGATACATATATTGTAATGATGTATTTGATTCTTGTGAAAATAAATGTATGGGCAACTTATGCAGGAATAGAAGCGTGTCAGACACACTCATTACGGTCCCTGCTGTATTACAGAAAAAAATTGTGTTATTTGCCAAGTATTGTTCATAAAGACTTTGGATGTCTTGACCACATTCTGTACTTTTTGTTTGCCATATGTGAAAATCCAGACCAAATTTTCCGTCTGGAAAATTTTTCAAGTACGATACAATGAAAAATTCTGATATTTTATTATTAGTACCCCAGTGTAACAAACTCTTATCTAGTTTTTTTATCATTTGTATATTTTGGGTGATATTCTCAGTTTTGTTTTCTAACAAAAAATTTATTTTGTCAAATGCAAGTTTCATGACAGTTGATTTTTGTTTGACTGATACTCTGTATTCTGGCATTTCTCGGTTTTTTCTATCGGCTTCTGGAATACGACTTAACAACACAGCAAAAACACCATTCAATTCTGGTGATTCTGACATATTTTGCAATTTTATCAAGCGCAATGAAATACAAACTTTTAATTCTGGAATTTGTTTGTCATTCATGTTTCTGATATTACATAAACTTATAGAATCACTTATATAGTAATTGTATTAACACAGAGTTTACAAAAATGTTCATTTTAATATTTTTTCAAACTGTAAGTGTTTTGAAAATAGAGGTGAAAACATGCATGTCAAACTTATTACTTTTACAATATAAAGATGTGACTTTTAAAAAATTAATAGGAATATATTCTGAAATACTTAATTCTTTATTATGAATTTGAAGACGTCTGTTGAAATTTGATATGGTATGTTGATAAAAACGAGCTTGTATTGTTGACTCCAAGAATGATATTAGGTATAATTGCACAATGAATGGTAATGTCATGACAGATTGTTGTTTTTCGCCAAAAATTCCAGTGAAACACTCCTCCGTAAATTTTTTCATGAGCACTGGTAGTTTCTCGTCTGATATGTCAATACTCTTGTTGATTTTGACTAGTAATGATATAGTATTTGAAATCACTGCCTCTATTCTGTTTTCTTTTATGATATAAGAATCAATTGATTTCTGTACAATATTTCCATACAAGGAATAAATTAAATGGGATCTGCTCTCAATAAACTCTTTCTTGATGCATACAATCAACAATATAATTTTTTGTTCGTTAGTAGATTTTTTCGACCATGATATAGGATCAATTGGCATATCTGGGGGAATATTTTGGATTCCATTGTTGTTCTTATCTTGATGCATTCGACTAATCTGAGCTTGTTCTCTAACTGTTGACAATATAGCACTGAGTGATTCTCTTCTGGAACTTTGATTTTTATCTCTAACTTTTGTACTATTTTTCATGTTATCAGCATGTGAAAAATCGTATATTGTCTGACACACAGTAGTTTCGCTGATGCTGATTGCCCTTAGAACTGTACAAATATCATTCATGATGTCTGTATTTGCCATACTTGTATTCATTGGACCTAAAATACGCAGTGTCAAATCAATTGAAACACTTTCTGTAAAATTCGAAAATTGAAGAATTTTGGAAACAATTTCTACCCTGTCTATTTCGCAATTGAAAACACCTAAAAAAATACGAAGACATAGTTGTCCTATGATTTCTTTTGGTATCATATTTTGCTCTAGCGTGTTATATATATTCAATATAGGGCTACTATTCGTGTTTGTATGATATTGTTCTCGTATGTCAAAAAATATCTGATCAAAATCTTCTACAGAAACTGCACATATCAGCACAAGCCATTCAGGCACGTACATTTTAGTCAAATTTCTATTCTGCGCAACTTCAATACAAACGTGGTCAAATTTTCCAATCTGTACACCATATTTTTCCAGGTGTATAACACATTCATTCACACTTAACATCTTTCCAAAAGAATATAGAAATCTTAGAATAATTAATCTTTGAATTCTTGTGTTTTTTGGGTTTATCGTAATATTGCTTGTTTCCATAAATCGATTCATCAATTCTGCTAAATTATGTTCTGACATAATTTGACAATTTATAGATCACTTCACATGCTTTATTTATATATACAATATGTACAAAAAAATAATATATATATCACCTTTAATTACACTATGTTTCATCAGAAGAAATGTGAAATTTGTATAAATGAATATTTCATATTAAATTTCGAATTTTGTACAGTTGAATAATGTAAATTAATGTTTTTTGCAAGTTTGTTACTCTTTTTGCTTTTGTCTGGAAAATAAATGTAATACCAAAATAAAATTCTTCAAACTGTGATATGACACAAAAATCATCATTCATATTCCATGAAACAATAACAAAAAATGTTACGGTGGAGTTGTAAGTAAAGTAAGGTATTATTGTATAAATGCAAATACAATAATGCAACAAGAAACAAATCAAAACAAACACGGGTACTTCTTCCCTTACAATTTCTCCATGAAAATCACTTTCTACTTCACTTTCATCTGATACTTGCATGCTATCATCTGATTCTTGCATGCTATCTTCTGATTCTTGCATGCTGTCATCTGCTTCTACTTGTTCAATAGCGAATTCGGAGAAATTTGCTATATGTTCTACATCTCTGCCCATTATTTCGATGCGGGTCCTGCAGATTGGACAATTATCTATAGAAAATGTATTTGTGCCAAGATAGTTTGTGTACAGGCATCCGTGACAAATCCAGTGTTCATTCTGACCTACGACAGTGTCATCATGCAAAAGTTCTGGTTTTCGACGATTCCATTTTTGCCAACCTTCTGAATTTGTTTCCAGCGTTTTCATTTTATCTTCCCAGTTTTTCATATTTTCACAGTAGTCAGGGTTATATTTGAGTCCAAGAAGACAAACAGAACAAGCTGTAGATGGCTGTAATCTCAGCATTTTGAGTACTTTTACATTCAGCAAAAGTTATACTTTTATATGTTTGGTTCTCGAAACGAAACACACGCACGACATAATAAACAGATTTCTACTCACGATATTTCGCTAAATTTACATTGATGCAAACAAATGAGGAAATGGCATTGTTACATCTAATATTTCGAATACACTTTACAACATACATTTCCTTATCATTATTTTTTATTTATTAGTCAACGCATATTTGGAAAATGTGTGTATACAAATCTCCAATTGTGCTAAAAGCAATTAGCGCCAAGGTTCCACATCCTTGGGGCAAACTAGATATATACGTATTTACACGTATAGCAATTAGCGCCAAGATTCCACCGTCTTGGGGCAAACCAAATATATATATATTTACACGTATAGCAATTAGCGTCAAGATTCCACTGCCCTGCCTTGCCGGCTGGGCGCAACACCATACCCCACGCAAAGAGTGAATTGAAAAAACATTCTAAATGGAGGCCAAGCCATAGAGGCGATCGTCCATGGCGTTCATTAATACTAAAACTAGATACCAGAGGAAGTGACAGTAAAGTCGTGTAGATCCTTACAAGGCTTTGCGCTGGAGGGATCAGAGCACCACAGAAAATGATGCCGACTCCGGCAAAGGACAAATTTGACTCAGGGAGCATTCAGAAGTATAATATATAAACTATTGTTATTTATGTTCTAAACGTAGCATTAGGGCTAAGAAATACTTGTTTCAGTAATAAAAATAATCTATGACAGCCTTGAGAAAGTAGTAAGAAATGTCACTACTTTACGCGTATAAGCATGTTTATAGCTTAAGAAGATAAGCAAAAATGTAAATATTAGGCAATGGTTACTGATGAATGTGTTATTTATGTTCTAAACGTAGCATTAGGGCTAAGAAATACTTGTTTCGGTAATAAAAATAATCTATGACAGCCTTGAGAAAGTAGTAAGAAATGTCACCACTTCACGCATATAAGCATGTTTATAGCTTAAGAAGATGAGCAAAAATGTAAATATTAGGCAAGGAGGGCTGGGGAGGTGTAATACTGCAATATTCTCACAAACAATGCACGACCACAACCGTGTGTTTGTATATTTTAATGAACAATTGTAAATGTAATGCTCCTCGCGTGTCTCAAGCAGACTTCTTAATGTATGTCTGCAGGGTGCACGTGGTCAAGGGTAAACCTCCTGCCGAGCTCTTTCTCCCATAGCAAGCGCACTGCACTCACTGAGACAACGGTTCGAGGCTCCCCAACACCTTCTCGTAGAGCAATCTGGAGTGTCGAAGAGCACTGCGCGAGCAGCTGCGTCCTCTCGCGCAGGTTCTGCTCGGCGATGCGGTGGTGTTCGAGCTCGGCGATTTCGAAATGTCTCTGGGAAGACTCCCGGTTTGCCACTCCAGCGAGCAACTTGGTGTCGATCTCGGCTTGTGTACAATACCTGGTGCCCTTGCGGCTATCGTGAAACATAATCGATGCCATTGCTGGATCAGGCCTCTGGACGTTATTAGGAGGTCGAGGAGAAAGAGCAAACAAGTCCTTCATCGCGGCATCTTTGTATTTCAATGCCGTAATCATCCACAAGCAATTCATTTTAAGAATCTCAAGACGCTGCTCTGTGAAAAATACAACCTTGTTGAGCAGCCATGCAAAAGACATCTCGATGTCAAGTTGTTTGATAGCAACTGGTTTTTGTGTTTCCACAACGCGGTTGTCGTCACTTGACCATATTTTGCAAGTATAAAACCCAGCGTTGGGCAGTGACAAGCGATGTCCAGTGTACTTTTGCTTCTCAGACTGGCCTTCCTTGAACTTTTGCATTAGGGTTACTTTGACAGGAGATGTGGCCCCGGGGGTGTTGTATGCATCCTTCAACGTTTCCAGATCATTCAACCATATGGCAGGATAGCTGATATATTCAACAGGCATTTTATCAAATACCACATCGCGTATCTCGAGGGTGGGTACCATATGCGCGAGGAGAGCGTCGAGACCGTTGAGGTCTTTGACGAGCTTCTCTGTTGACATGCAATCGAATAGAGTGCACATCTACAGTGAATGTAAATGTGCTGTATCGGATTTTCTTATATATAGAAAGCACGTGCGTACCATGTCCGTATGCTGCATATAGATCTGACAAAATATATCTACCACCGGATACAGCGTTTTCAAACAAGGAGGGATTTGACCAATATGCACTGGGAATCTTATCTGTTCCTGATAAAAGAGAATTATGCCATTCCATCTTTTGCGT
>ENA-ORXF01000050-ORXF01000050.1-marine-metagenome-genome-assembly--contig:-NODE-50-length-89867-cov-6.786513_pt1 | contig 89867 bp, 88 predicted proteins | sample MGYA00237864_ERZ511476 | MGnify/ENA primary metagenome ERZ511476 (study PRJEB26306, sample SAMN06343908) | marine metagenome | isolation source: coastal waters | place: Atlantic Ocean: West Antarctic...
ATCTGCTGCCAAGTCAATCCTGAGCAGGTTACCCAGGATCAGGCCTATATCGATATCTTTGGTCAGACTACGGCTATCTATGCCCATCACCATGATCATCAGCACAGCATTCACGGTGAGGTGCTCGACCAACAGGGCAAGCACCAACACGGGGAGGGCTGCAGCCATGACTAATTTTCTACTCTATGCTTTACTCGCCGGATTAGGCGTGGCATTGGTTGCCGGGCCATTGGGCTGCTTTGTGGTGTGGCGACGCATGGCCTATTTTGGCGACACACTGGCACACTCTGCATTACTTGGCGTATCCATTGGCGTGCTGCTGGGCATCAATATCAGTATTACCGTAGCCGCGATACCCATGTTGATAGCTCTGGGGCTGGTCTATCTGGAACAGCGCGGGATTCTGTCACTGGATACGTTGCTCGGTATTCTCTCCCACTCGGCCCTAGCAACCGGCCTGGTCCTAATCTCGCTGCTGCCGGATGTGCGTGTCGATCTAATGTCACTGCTGTTTGGGGATCTGCTGTCGGTGACTAAGAACGATCTCTGGGTGATCTATGGCGTGGCGGGAACCGTTGTTGTGCTGCTGCTGTGGCTTTGGAAGCCGCTGATCAATATTACAGTCCATGAGGAGCTGGCCAGTGTTGAAGGGGTTAAAACCTCTGCGGTGCGTACTGCACTGATGCTGATTACAGCTCTGGTGATTGCCATTGCCATGAAGATTGTCGGGGTGCTGTTGATTACGGCTCTGTTGATTATTCCCGCGGCGACTGCGCGACGAGTCAGCAGTACACCGGAGCAGATGGCGGTGATGGCAAGCTTTATTGCCATGTTAACTGTTGTGATGGGTCTGGCGATGTCTTGGTATAGCGATACGCCAGCAGGCCCCTCTGTGGTGGTCTGTGGCGCACTGCTGTTTACCCTGTCACTTATGGTTAAGCAGAGAAGTTAACGGGCAAAAGTGTCTTTAATCGAGCGCCAGGTCTGGCGCATAGCCACTTCACCATGGGGTGCTTTAAAGAACCCATGATAGTGACCCTTGGGATTGATCAACACCACCTGGGTGCTGTGATCGACGGTGTAGTTGTCGTCTCCTAGATCCACCTTGGTATAGGCAATAGTGAGCTGAGTACTGAGCCCCAAGATAGAGTAGGGGTTGCCTGTGACCCCAATGAAGTCTTCGTTGAAGTAGGGCACGTAGAGAGCCATTTTCTCAACGGTGTCACGCTCGGGATCCAGAGACACCATAACGATTTGCAGGTTTTCTTTTTCGCTGTCACCCAGATCTTCGTACATCGCATTCAGCGTTGCCAGAGTGGTGGGACAGATATCTGGGCAGTTGGTAAAGCCAAAAAACACTATGCTCCAAACACCTTTGAAGTTTTCCAAGGTGAATGGCTCGCCATTGTGATCGATCAGATCAAAGTCACTAAATATTCGCGGTGTGCTCAGCTCAATCGCTCCGTTAACTCGCAGATCTTCGGCGGACATAGGTACTGGCTGACGCATCTTCCAGGCAAAGCCAAAAATCACTAAGACGATAAAGCATAGAATGACCAATACGGTCAGCTTGATACCTGTTTGTTGCTTCATGCTGTACTCCAAAAACGCCGGTGGCGATAGCGAGCCGGTGATGGCTCTTACTTAAATAATCGGGGTGGTCTCTATAAGATAGTGGTCGAGCAACATAATCACGAACAGCACCATCAAATAAGTAATGGAATATTTGAAGGTCTTCATACCAGAGTCGTCAACATCGCCGTACAGCATCACTAGCGCCCAGTACAAGAAGCCTGCGCCCAAAATCAGCGCACTGGCCAGGTACAGTAGGCCGAACATGCCAGTTAAAAACGGCAGTACTGTAATCACAATCAACAGTAAGGTGTAGAGCACTATATTAATCTTGGTGTACTGCTCGCCATGGGTTACAGGCAGCATGGGAATCTTGGCTTTGGCGTAATCGTCTTTGCGGTGGATCGCCAGGGCCCAAAAATGCGGCGGCGTCCAGGCGTAGATAATCAGCACCAACAGTAGGGCGTTATAGTGGATTTCGCCAGTAACAGCAGTCCAACCCAGCAGCGGCGGCGCTGCGCCAGCCAAACCACCAATCACAATATTTTGTGGCGTCGCACGCTTTAGATACATGGTGTATACGAAGGCATAGCCAATAGATGACGCCAGGGTCAGCCAAGCTGTAATCTGGTTGATAAACACCAGCAAAATAACCATGCCAGCCAGGCCTGTAAGGGCGGCAAATAGAATCGCTTCACTGGGGCTGATACGACCACGGGCAATTGGGCGGTTGTGGGTGCGGGCCATGGTGTCATCAATCTTGCGATCGACAATATGGTTTACCGCAGCAGCTGAGCCGGCGCAAAGAGCGATACCCAGATTACCCAGAATCAGGACATCCAGAGAGACAAACCCATCGGTGGCTAAAAGCATACCAATGAGGGAAGTCAGAATCATTAGCGCAACCACGTTGGGCTTGCACAACTCTAGATAGTCGCGCCAGCTTACGCCGGTTGTTTCTAATTCAGTTTGTTGCATGTGATTCAGCTCCAGAGACCTGTCTGTTCATTGACTGTCTCGTAATTAAAGGCCTGTTGATTAACGATCTGGTGAATATTTTATGAGGTGCTTTATATCATCTAACAGGCCCATCACGTCATCGTCTTGGGTGTAGTAGAGAATAACTTCAGCATTGGGTGTGACAACAAAGTAACGAGTGTCGGCCATATCCCAGTCGGCCGAGGTGTTCTTAAGCAGTGCTTTAAACTCGGCCAGGCCTGTAGTTTGGATACTCAGGTGTGGATGAGCCAGACTCAGATCAGCATTCTCCTGTTCGCTTAGCTGTGCTGTATCGGCGAGATAAACACGCTCGGCACGACGTACCAACTTGCCCATAAGAATATGTACTGAGCGGGTATCCAAGATCACTTCATTGCAGCCAGCATCACAGCTTTCACCGCCAGCAACAACGATCTTCCACTTTTCCGCTTTATCAGGATTGGCAGGAAACACTGTACGGGCATCGACAGAAGGCTTAACCAGCTGACCCTGATTGGTAGTGCCCAAGGTGGCCATCAACTGCTGGCGCTGCTCTTCTGACTCTGGCTGCATCAATGTACCGGCGACCATTACACCGCCAACCATGATCAACATAATCCAGATTTGAATCTTCATACCGCGGTTGCGGGGGCCCTGATTTGTCTGCGCGTCACTCATTAAGATTCACTCTCTGTTTTTGCCATTTTAAATTTATACCATGCCGCCAGATTTGAGTTGGCGTTTATTGTAAGTAGTAACAGTACCAACGCCATAACAAACCACTGTACTGCATAGGCTGTATGTTTTTCTGGCTGTACCGACACTGTCGGCCAACCGGTGGTTAATGCACCAATTGAATCGCTATCCAATCGCAACTGGTAGGCGAAAAATTCTTCACCAAATATTTCTGCGGCGCGCTCGGTGGAGATCCAACCTACCCGCCCCGGCCAGCTGTCTACAACACGCACGCCATCATCTAACTGAAGGCCGCCACGCAATACTTTGTAGAGAGAGCCTCGCAACAGCACCTGGCCAGGCGCAGGCTCTATCTCAGGTAGCTGGTTGCGGTCTAAGGATCCCTGCACCCAGCCACGATTGACCAGTACCTTTGCGTCGCCACCAACTATAGTCAGGGCTTCAAATATCTCATATCCGGGCCGGCCGTTGCGCACGCGATTATCCAGCAAAACACGCCGCGATGCATCTAGTTCGCCGACAAATTGAACCTGTTTATACTGTAGATTTTTACCCAGATCGAGCTGCTCAAAGGCGGCGGGCAAGGATTGCTGATTGGCCTTAAACTCAGCTAATATCTCGCGCTTTTCTTGGGCGCGATCTAATTGCCAGTAACCCAAGCTAATTAACAGCGGCATCATTAACAGCACGAGGAACAATAACTTGGCATTTGGCTGCCAAGAAAAGGTTTCCGCGTTAAGATGTGGGTTGGTGTTCATTTATGTTTCAATTCCACTTTCTGTTTTTTATTTTCTTTAATCCGAGACCACTATGCTCAAGACTCTAATGCTTATACTCCTTATAGCCCTGATAGCCAGCCTATTTGGCGGCTTAAATTTTTTGGTCAAGGATCTTGGGGGCAGCAATAAGAAACGTCTGCTCTATGCTCTGGGCCTGCGAGTCACCCTGGCAGTGATGTTGGTTGGCACCATTATATACGGCGCCTACACAGGACAGATCAAAAGTCAGGCTCCATGGGACAAACAACTGCACCCAGAGAATGTCGCGCCTGCTATGCCAACAGCTCCGGCAGCGCCGAAGCCCTAAAGGCTGTCAATTGCTCGGGGCTGTTGATCGCTCATAGCTCTTAGTAGCTCATGGCTGCTATCTAGCCTACAAACAAAAACGGCCAGGCAAATTGCCTAGCCGTTTTTTTACGTCTAGCAAAGTTCTGTTTAGTCAAAAACATAGACTACAAAGAACAAGATGAGCCAAACAACATCGACAAAGTGCCAGTACCAGGACGCAGCTTCAAAGCCGAACTGATCTTCATTGCTAAAGTGCCCTTTGATTGCGCGAATCAAAGCGATCAATAGCATGATGGTTCCCAGTGTTACGTGAGCCCCGTGAAAGCCCGTAAGCATAAAGAATGTAGTACCGTAGATACCAGACTCTAGAGTGAGACCCATATGCTGGTAAGCATGCACATATTCTTCAACCTGAAGCACTAAGAAGATCACGCCAAGCAATACTGAAAGCGCCAACCAACCGATAAACTGCTTACGGTTATTGTTCTTAAGTCCGGTGTGGGCAATATGAACAGTGATACTAGAAGTAACCAGAATAACGGTGTTCCACAGTGGCAACCAGCCTAACAACTTGGCCCAACCTGGAAAGCTCATCGCTTCGTCGGGACCCTTAAAGACTGCATTGGCACCATTTGCCGCTTGATCAGGAGTGATCATCGGCGGCCACTCGGCTTCATAGCCAGGCCAGAGGATAGCATTGTTGGCAACAGCAGCATCGGTAGGGGTATCGTCAAATATGCCGATAGCCGCATCACCACCCAACCAGGAGTTAACAATAACTCGCAAGTAGAAGAGCGCGCCAAAGAACGCGGCAAAGAACATTACCTCGGAGAAGATAAACCACAGCATACCCAGAACATAAGAGCGCTTGAGCTGATCGTTGGCCAAGCCACGCATATTCTCATCAATAACCAGGCTCCACCACTTGAACATCACCACTGCCATAATAGCTAGGCCGGCGGTGAAGATCATGCTTCCACCACTGACAACCCAAGACGCGGCGCCATAAGCCATTAATCCCATGCCCGTGGCAGTGATAATCGGCAGTTTGCTCTGCTCGGGTACGTAATAACTGCTTTCTGTTGACATCTTTTATCTCCGTGTTGTTATTCCCAAGCGCTTGGGAATGACTATAACTGTGCTATTGGATCTGCCACTCGATCGGTTATATCGAAAATCGTATAGGAGAGCGTCACACTATTGACGCCCGCCGGCAAATCCGGATCAATAATAAATACAAGCTTAAGGTCTGCCTGGTCGCCTGCTGCCAGAGGCTGATTCTCAAAACAGAAACACTCTGTCTTGTGGAAATAATCAGCCACATTATTTGGCACCAAACTGGGTATCGCCTGGGAAACCATATCTTGGTCGGTCACGTTGTGGGCAAAGTAGGTGATCTCTGTGGGCTCACCTGGGTGCACTACAACACTGTCTTGAGTCGGTTTAAATACCCAGGGCATAGATGCATTGTTTGAGGCCACAAACCTAACTCTGACCTCGCGCGATGTATCAATCTTCACATCAACCGCAGTGTACTCATCACCTGTCTTGCCACCGAGTCCGGTGATCTCACAAAACAGGTCATACATTGGCGGCAACACAAAGATTGCAAAAGCAAACATACCCGCCGCACCGAATAACGACTTAACCACAACTCTTCGATTGGAAGCGTCAGTTGACATAGCCTAGGCCTCCCTATTTAAACTCGGGAGGCTTTGCGAACGTGTGGTAAGGCGCTGGTGATGGAACAGTCCACTCCAGTCCTTCAGCACCTTCCCAAGTTTTCTCTTCAGTGGTTGGCTTGCCGTTGCGGATCGTTGCAATTACGTTGTACAGCAACATGATCTGCGCGCCGCCATAGATAAAGGCACCAATACTAGAGACCATATTCCAGTCAGCAAACTGCAGACCGTAGTCAGCGTAGCGACGTGGCATACCGGCTAGACCCAAGAAGTGCTGTGGCATAAAGGCAATGTTAAAGCCGATAAAGGCAACCCAGAACTGCACCTGACCCATGGTTTCGTTGTACATCTTTCCACACCACTTTGGCAGCCAGTAGTAGATAGCAGCCGTGCCACTAAATACTGCACCTGCAACCATTACGTAGTGGAAGTGAGCAACAACAAAGTAGGTATCGTGGTACTGCATATCTGCAGCCGCAATCGACAACATCAAGCCAGTGAAGCCACCAAAGGTAAACAGAATCACAAAGGCGATACTGAATAGCATGGGAGTTTCAAAGGTCAATGAACCTTTGTACATGGTGGTGATCCAGTTAAACACCTTCACACCTGTTGGCACTGCAATCAGCATAGTGGCGTACATAAAGTACAGCTCACCGGCGATTGGCATGCCCACAGTAAACATGTGGTGAGCCCAGACTACGAAAGACAAGAAGGCGATCGCTGCCGTGGCATAAACCATCGACGAGTAACCGAACAGCGGCTTGCGGCTGAAAGTTGGAATAATCTGCGATACAACACCAAAGGCTGGCAAGATAATGATGTAAACCTCTGGATGACCAAAGAACCAGAATACGTGCTGGAACAATACAGGGTCACCGCCACCAGCAGCATCGAAGAAGCTGGTACCGAAGTTAATATCCATCAACATCATGGTTACAGCGCCGGCTAGAACTGGCATTACAGCAACTAACAAGAATGCTGTGATTACCCAGGTCCATACGAACAGCGGCATCTTCATGTAAGTCATGCCGGGAGCGCGCATGTTCATTACAGTAGCAATAATATTAATCGAGCCCATGATTGATGAGGCACCCATAATATGGATTGCGAAGATAAAGAAGTTAACCGACTCTGGTGCGTAGGTAGTCGACAGTGGCGCGTAGAAAGTCCAACCGAAGTTAGGACCGCCGCCTTCCATAAACAACGTTGAAGTCAGGATCGCAAACGCAAACGGCAGGATCCAGAAACTCAGGTTGTTCATACGTGGCAGAGCCATATCTGGTGCCCCGATCATCAGGGGAATCATCCAGTTAGCCAAGCCAACAAAGGCCGGCATAATCGCGCCGAACACCATCACTAAGCCGTGCATGGTGGTCATCTGGTTGAAAAATTCAGGTCTAATCAACTGCATGCCTGGCTGGAACAACTCTGCGCGAATAATCATCGCGAAAGCGCCGCCCATTAAGAACATTGCAAAGCTAAACCAAAGGTACAGAGTACCAATGTCTTTGTGATTGGTCGTAAATACCCAGCGGCTTATATAAGCGCGCCAGCCATCTGCCAATGTTGCGGGACCATGTGCCATTTATCTAATCTCCCTTATTTGCTTTGCTTGTAGTTGAGAACATCAATTGGCTGAGTAACATCGCCAACATTGTTGCCCCAAGCATTTCGCTGATAGTGAATAACCGCGGCTATATTGACTTCGGAAAGCTGGTCAGCAAATGACTGCATAGCTGAGCCGGGGACACCGTCGATCAATACTGCAATGTGGCCAATTTGAGGACCCAGGGCGATGGGGCTGCCTTTAATAGCTGGGAATACGCCGGGAATACCGCCGCCGTCAGCCTGGTGACAACCTGCACAACTCTGCAAATAAACGCCTTCGCCTTTAGCCATCAGTTCTTCAGCAGTCCACTCTTTACCGATAGTCGAAGCGTACTCGACGGCTTCAGCTTTCTTGTTGGCTAACCATGCGTTGTATTCAGCTTCTTCTTTCACTTCTACAACTACTGGCATGAAGGCGTGGCCCTGTCCGCACAGCTCGGTACATTCACCGACATAGGTACCAGGCTGGTCCGTCTTGGCCCAACCAGCGGTGAACAGTCCGGGGACCGCATCGCGCTTAACACCAAAATCGGGAACCCACCAGGAGTGAATTACGTCATTGCCTGTTACCAGGAAGCGAATCTTTTTGCCTACAGGAAGAACCAATGGCTCGGTGACTTCGCGAAGATAGTGCTCACCCTTGGGCTCGCGACCATAGACTTCGTCGTCAGAGGTGCGCAGTTCACTCATGAACTTAACGCCTTCGCCGAGATATTCGTACTGCCACTTCCACTGATAGCCAGTAATCTTAATTTCGATATCTGGATTGTCTGTGTCGTAGACTTTTAACAGTGCCGTAGTCGCTGGGAAAGCCATAACAATCAAAATGATTGTCGGGACGATCGTCCAAAGCAACTCAACACCTAAGTGTTCATGAAAGTTTTCTGCTACGGCGCCGCGGGATTTGCGGTGCGCATACATCACGTAGAACATAAAACCAAAAACACCGACACCGATAACGGTACAGACCCAGATCATGATCATGTGAATGTCATAAGCTGCTTGACTGACTTCGGTGACACCTTGGGGCATATTGAGTTGGCTGGCTGAACTTTCAGCCAATGCACTGCCCGCTAAGGGCAATAAAACAACAAGGCTCAATAGACTCAAGAAAAGTGCTCGCGCTCTTTTCAACATCGCTTGTTTCTCCGTGGTAATTAATACTTTTTTAAGCTCGTGCTTTTCGAATTGGTCCCCGACCTGAAATTCAGGCGGGTGAAAAGCGGCGGCAGTATAGCAAAGCAAACCTATTATCACTACTGTATTACAGGCTCAATTGCGTCTTACAAATGTGCTCACACAAATCGTCAGCGAGCAAAAAAGGGACAAACTTTATGGCACAGGTCCTAATATCTGCTAGATTTAGACCATAGTCATCAGGCTTATGGCCGCGACCGTTAGTGGATATCAACCCTGTGAATGGGCTTTTCTCCAAATTCCGTACCAACAGAGAGTGACCCATGCCTCCACTTTCCAATCAAAGCAGCGAATTTTTGATCGCGTACTTAAATGAGCGAGTGCAGCATTTGCACGAGTCTATACGGCTAAGAGAGAGTGATGGGACTGCCGCTCTGGCATCTTTTATTAAAAAATATATCGAATTGGTGCCAGACCTGATTACTGCCTTCGAAGATTTTATCGCCTGCGCCGGGGTCAACGGCGAAATTGCCCGACAATTAACTACCGCCAAAGAATTTCTCGATGTGCCCATGGACATTATGTCTGCGGAAGAGGGGTTGGAAGCCAACATGTATCAGGCCTATCTGGCACACCGGTTACTTGAGGAGCTCAACGATACCCTCAGCGCCCAGTTCAACTGCCCTGTGATCCCGGTCAACATGACCAGATCAAACTTGATTGTGCACCATATTATCGGCGAGCCCTTTGCCAACCAGATCGACAGCGCCATTCAACTGCTCAACGACAAACTGCTGGCCTCGATCAAAAAGAATAAGGGACTGAGCGCGAAACTGCACCAATACACCAGCGCATTGGGCAAAGATCCATCAGACCGCTTTCCCTGCCTCACAGAATCCTCGAATATTCGCCTACTGTTTAAGAGCCAAAATTCCAGAGTTCGTCTGAACTAGAAAAGTGGCCTCGATTAAGAGCTTGTAATTAAAAGCAGGGGATTAAGAGCCCCAGATTGCGAGCTTAGCCCTTTGGATCCATCAACTTGACCGGCGAGATCTTATTCGCGTCATCAGCCGCATCGGCATTCACTCTTGTCTCAAGCTCTCGAGGGGTCGAATAAACGCGCATTTCATCGAGAAAGCCACAGCTGATACATTCCCGATAATCGACACCATCAGTGGAAAAGGCCTGAATTTTGTCCAATAAGCTGCACTTGGGACAGGTCACACCTGCAATAAATTGTTTTTTGGTTGAAAAAGCCATTTAAATATCACCACAATAGGAACACTCATTATATCGGGCATAACAGTATATGGATCACTCTTTTCGAAAACACCTGCGCTCACACCGAGGCATCTCCCCCAAACTGGGTCAGCGAGTCTATGTGGACCCCGCCGCCACTGTGATTGGCGACGTCCATCTCGGCGATGACGCCTCAGTCTGGCCCGGGGCCGTGATTCGTGGCGATATGCATTTAATCAGAATCGGCGCTCGCTCCAATGTGCAAGATAACGCCGTGTTGCACATTACCCATGCCAGCGAGTTTAATCCCGGCGGCTGGCCCCTAACCATAGGCGACGATGTGGTGATCGGACATAGAGCGGTGCTCCACGGCTGTACAGTGGGCAATCGAATTTTGATTGGCAATGGCGCCATTGTGAATGACGGTGCGGTGATTGAAGACGAGGTGATTGTCGGTGCCGGCTGTATGGTGCCGCCAGGAAAGACATTGGCCAGCGGCTTTGTCTATGTGGGTAATCCCTGCAAACCCATGCGTGCCCTGTCGGACAGCGAGAAGAATTTCTTTACCTACAGCCCCGCTAATTACGTAAAGCTAAAGGATGAGTATCTGGCAGAGCAGTTGCAAGATGGATAGCTGCAAGAAGGAGAGCCACAAGAAGGGTAGTTACAAAAAGAGCTGCTCTAGAACAGCTCTCGCTGAGACTGAATAACCGCTGTGGTCTCAGGTCTGACCTGACGCCAGATATAGAAGGATTCCGCGGCCTGCTCTACCAACATGCCGAGACCATCCGCGGTCTTGGCACCCTGACGCTTACCCCACTGCATAAAAGGTGTCGGCTGCGCTGCATAGAGCATGTCGTAGCAGGCCCCGCCTGCAGCAAGCAGATCATCAGGCAGTGGCGGCAGGCTTCCGGTAAGACCGGCGCTGGTGCCATTGATCACCAGGTCAAACTCCTGACCCGGCAACATATCAAAGCCGCAGGCGAGAATATAACCCTGCTCGGCAAAACCCTTGGACAGCTGTAACGCTTTCTCCAGAGTGCGGTTGGCAATCACCACATGCTGTGGCTGCTGTGCCATTAAAGGCTCTAATATGCCGCGAACAGCACCCCCGGCACCCAAAACCAACACGCGCTTGGCGCGAATCTGCCAGCCAAGATTTTGTAACATATCACTGACCATACCGACGCCATCGGTGGTGTCGCCGAGCACTGTGCCGTCCTCTTGCAGACTGAGCGTATTTACCGCACCAGCATGTCGTGCCCGCGGAGTTAAGCGCGCAGCATAAGAGTAAGCATCCTGCTTAAAGGGCACAGTAATATTCAGACCCTTACCTCCTGTAGCAAAAAATTCGTCCGCCGCGACATCGAAACCATCGGCGTCAACAAGCTGCTTGGTATAAGTCAGGGCTTGATCGGTCTCAGCAGCAAAGGCAGTGTGAATTTGCGGTGATCGGCTGTGATCGATCGGATTGCCAAAAACGGCGTATTTATCAACCATGTCAGACCCAGTCTTGAGGAATAAGGTATTTAGTATAGAGCTCAGCTTCGGCACTGTCCGGCTCAGGCGTCCAATCGTATTCCCAGCGCACCAGAGGCGGCAGGGACATCAAAATAGATTCAGTGCGACCACCGGTCTGCAGACCAAACAATGTGCCGCGATCCCAGACCAGATTAAATTCCACATAGCGACCCCGGCGATAGAGTTGAAACTGACGCTCGGCCTCGCTGAAAGCAATCTGGTGGCGACGCTCTAAAATAGGGATATAGGCGTCAGAGAAACTATCGCCAACGCTGCGCATAAAGGCAAAGCTCTGTTCGAAACCCAGCTCATTAAAGTCGTCGAAAAACAGGCCGCCAATACCACGGGGTTCACTGCGATGCTTGAGGTAAAAGTAATCGTCGCACCATTTTTTAAAGCGCGGATAAAACTCTTCGGAAAAAGTATCGCAGGCGGACTTGGCAGTTTGATGCCAGTGCCGACAGTCTTCTTCGTTGCCGTAATAAGGTGTCAGGTCATAACCACCGCCAAACCACCAGACCGGTTCTGCACCTTCTTTCTCGGCAATAAAAAAGCGCACATTGGCATGGGAGGTTGGCGCATAGGGATTTTGCGGGTGAATAACCAGAGACACCCCCATGGCTTCAAAACGACGACCGGCTAATTCTGGGCGATGCTGAGTGGCTGATGCTGGCATTTCCGCGCCAAAGACATGGGAGAAGTTAACCCCGCCTTTTTCGATTATTCCACCATCCACTAAAACGCGGCTGCGGCCGCCACCGCCTTCTTCACGGACCCAGCGATCTTCCTTCCACTCGCCAGAGTCGACAGCACCCAGTTGCGCACAAATACTATCCTGCAACCCGAGTAGATATTCTTTGACTGCCTCCTTATCTATCGCCTGACCCTCAACCTTCACGAACAATCTCTCCACTTATCAAATGCCTGATTTCACTGGGCTTGGCTGCGTCACCTACGGTACCCGGTGTTAGAAAATCAAGAGCTTGAGCAAAATACCCTTGCACCTGCTCGGCGCTAGTGGCGGCAGGCTGACCCTGCGGATTGGCCGAGGTCGACACCAGCGGCCCGCCAAATAAATTACACAGAGCGGCTGCCAGGGGATGATTGGTAACACGCAGCGCCAGAGTATCATGGCCGCCACTAATCCACTCAGGTACAGAGCCATTGTTCGGCACTAGCCAGGTGGTGGGTTTCTGTTGAGGCGTTTGAAAGCGCTGCAGCGCGGCAGGCTCAAGGCCAGCTAGATAAGGAGCAAACTGCTCCGTGCTGGCGGCAATTAGTATCAAACCTTTACTATGACTGCGGCCTTTAAGTCGCAGCAATTTTTCGACTGCTGGCAGCGACCCTGGATCGCAACCCAAACCCCACACAGATTCGGTGGGGTAGGCGATGACCGCCTGCTGCTTCAGTAATTGCGCCGCGGCGCAGACCTGAGGATCGCTTAGCCACTCAGTCACGGACAATTATCCGTTGTTCAGTCTTTCCTGCAGGGCTGCATCTTTAGCAATAATAATTGCTGCATTGTCAGCGCGCTCTTGAACTAGCTTTTGATGCATGGACGCATCGGCAACACCGATTATTTGAGCTGCAAGGTAGGCTGCATTTTTAGCGCCCGCTTTACCGATCGCCACTGTAGCAACAGGAATGCCACCAGGCATCTGTACAGTTGAAAGCAGTGCATCCAAACCGTCCAGTGAACCATTGATAGGCACGCCGATCACTGGCTTCAAGGTAGTCGCTGAAACAGCACCGGCGAGGTGGGCCGCCATGCCAGCGGCACAGATAAAGGCCGCGCAGCCGCGAGCGTCTGCATCGGTAACATAGCTGTGGGTTGCCGCCGGTGTACGGTGGGCAGATGTCACCTTTACTTCAAAGGGGATATCGAATTTTTTAAGAATTTCAAAGCTGGCTTCCATCACCGGTAAATCCGAATCAGAGCCCATTAGAATTGCAACAAAAGCAGTGGTCATTTTTGACACTCCCAATTAGAAAGCGCGGAGGCTACCGGAAGTTTGAATCCGGCGCAATAGTTGACCTAGCGCAGTATTCGACCACTTTATCTGTGCGGTTCATTTAAGTCGTTGGTAGAGGCCGTTTTGACTTTCAATTAGGCCTTTTATTTCCAGTGCCACGAGCAGCCGAGACAGCTCAGCTACCGAAAATGAGCCGTCAGTAATTAGGCTATCCATATCCGCAGGCTCAAAGCCAAGCCGCTCTAAGAGCCGCAACTCCTCGGCCTCAAGATTTGGCTCCGGAAATGGCGCAACCGACGGCGATTGAACATTTGGAGACATAACGTCTAAGGCCAATCCTGACAGTGCACCTTTTAGCTGCTCAACGATCTCTTCAGCCTTTTCCACAAGATGGGCTCCCTGCTTAATCAAATGGTGACAGCCACGACTCTGGGGATTATGAATAGAGCCGGGAATGGCAAATACCTCACGATCCTGTTCCAGGGCATAGCGTGCAGTAATTAATGAACCACTCCTCAGAGCGGCCTCCACCACCAGCACGCCCAAACTAAGGCCGCTGATAATACGATTTCTGCTCGGGAAGTTAGTCGCTAGGGGCTTGGTGGTGGGTTCGAACTCTGTAATTAGCGTACCGCCCTGATCGATAATTTGCTCTGCTAGCTTGAAATGGGCGCGGGGATAAATGGCATCTATGCCAGTTGCCATAACGGCAATGGTTTTCCCCTGGGCATTCAGTGCTCCAATGTGGGCAGCACCGTCCACACCATGGGCCAATCCACTGGTGATAACAAAGCCCCCGGCAGCCAAGTATTGGCTCCACGCCCTGGCATTGTCACTTCCGCCAGGAGTCATGCGACGGCTGCCCACAACCGCAATCTGTGGAAGGTGAAGGTTTTCTATATTACCGCGTAAATAAAGCAGGCGAGGAGCGCCGCCAGTCTGTCTTAATTGATCGGGATAATCTGCGCTGGTGATGGGAATAATACAAGCTCCACAATTTTCTGTGCGCTGCTCAATAGCATCCACCGCCTGCCGCCAATTGCCCTGCTCATATTGCTCGCGAAGATTCTGCAGCAGCGGGTGAAATGATTGCGGGAAGTCTTCAAGAGGTTGCTCAAAAATACACCCATAAGTCAGCGCCTGCTCGAGCAGCTGGCGCTGAAACTTGGGGGTAAATTTTATGAGGTGCTGAGATACCAGCGCATAATGACATTCCCTGTCCATGCGGTATTCCTAAAGTGCTGTGTACTTGGTTCAGTGTACAGTGCCGTTTTAAGCGTCGTTTGCCATCGGCTCTGTGTTAGGGGTTACGCAGCAGATCGCCCAGATCAATTTGCCTGTCTGCTTCCATTACCAGAGCAAAGCTCATCTTCTCATAGGTATCAAAGACCATTAACAGGCCGATGCGCTCATCCGGCAAGCGTACTCGCTCGCCAGCAACACGGTCTTTAACCAATTCACCGCGCTTAAAAATAGCCAGGGTATCGCCAGACTGCAATCCATCTCGATCACCGCGATTAAGCGCCACAACATCAAGAGCACCTGCATTGCGCACACCCTCTTCCATATGCATCACCGACCCGGTGATCGCCGTTTCTGGCGCCCGGGGATAAAAGGTCGATGCCAATGTTCTCTCTTCCACTACCAGCAGGCGATCCTTGATGCGAATCTCGCCTTCAGCACGACTGACGCTTAGGGTGGCAACATCCTTTTCCAGAGCTTTGATTCTCGCGGCGCCAATATCTATGGCCCTGATTCCAAGTAATTCGCCAGTCTCAGGGTCTGTGTAGGGCTCGCCACGGCGGTAGATTCCATAATTTAGACGGTTCGCAGTGAAGTCTCCGCGAGCATAAAAATCATCGCTCATACCCACCAGAATACGTCGCTCAGCGCCGCCGAGAACATAGGGCGCGCCATTCAATGTGGCGTCGTCTGTAACTCGGGTTTTGGATAGAAAGGTGCTGATAACATTTAACGGCAGGGCACTGATAGCATCGTCGTGATCTAGGCTGCGGATTTTCGGAGACAGCTTCACCTCGCGGCTACGGACAATCTTAAGTTGGGGCACGCCATTGATGTACACCAGGCTGATAACATCACCGGGATAAATTAGATGGGGGTTGTCGATCTGCTGGTTGGCGTACCATATTTCTGGCCACATCCAGGGGTCCTGTAAAAACACTGCTGAGATATCCCACAGCGTGTCGCCGCGAACTACGGTGTAACTATTGGGGATATCTTCATTGATCAAAACGCTTTGATTGGAGAAGCTCGGAGTACTAATCGGGCTTGTAAAAAGCACAGTTGCCAGTAGCGCCGTACTGAATGCGAATTTTTTCATGTTTCTGAGTCCTTTCTCCGGGCAGGGTTAGTGTATAATTTGAGTCTTTTCTGATAGCGCCAAAAAGGTGCTTAATGAGAACTTAATGGAAAGCGCCGCCGGGTTAACTTAATGGTAGCAGCGCTTTTAACTTTTTTTTAGAATTTCATCACATCTACTATGGCTATATTAAAGATACTCGAATTCCCAGATCCCCGACTGCGCACCGTTGCAAAGCCGGTTACTGACGTGGATGAGACGATAAAACGTCTGATCGAGGATATGTTTGACACCATGAAAGACGCTCAGGGTATTGGCTTAGCGGCATCACAAATTGATGTGCACCTGCGGGTTATCGTCATGAACCTGGGTGAAGACGATATAGGCCCGAGGGTCTTTATCAACCCTGAAATCGAAACCCTCGACGACAGCGTTGACCCCTATGAAGAGGGCTGCCTCTCGGTTCCCGGATTTTATGAGAAGGTTGACCGCCCGGCCCATGTGATGATTCGCGCTTTGGATGGCGAGGGCAAGGCCTTTGAAGAAGAGGCCCACGGCCTACTAGCGGTCTGTATTCAGCATGAAATTGATCATCTGGAAGGCAAATTATTTGTCGACTATCTGTCGCCTTTTAAACGCCAGCGGATTCGCAAGAAGCTCGAAAAAATTCATCGCCAGAATGCATAGGACGTCTGTCACTTGAGAGTACTCTTTGCAGGAACGCCAGACTTCGCCGCGGCACACCTGCAGGCCTTGCTCGACGCTCCCGATATTTCAGTTATTGGCGTTTACAGCCAACCGGACCGGCCCGCTGGCCGCGGTAAAAAGCTTACCGCCAGCCCGGTTAAAAAGCTCGCCCTCGACCATCAGCTGCCTGTATTCCAGCCACAATCCCTAAAAGACCCTGATCAGCAGCGTATCTTAAGTGAACTACAAGCCGATATTATGGTGGTGGTGGCCTATGGCCTTATTTTGCCCCAAGCCGTATTGGATGCGCCGCGACTGGGCTGTATCAACGTGCACGCCTCCATTTTGCCGCGCTGGCGTGGCGCAGCACCTATTCAGCGCGCCATTGAAGCCGGTGACTCGGAAACCGGTGTGACCATTATGCAGATGGACGCTGGTCTCGACACTGGCGCCATGTTGAGTATTTCGCGCTGCGCAATTAACGGCAGCGAGACCAGCGCCAGCCTGCACAGCAAATTAGAACAGCTTGGCACACCCGCATTGCTGCATACGCTTGAAGTGCTAAATAATGGGCTTGCAGTGGCTGTGGAGCAAGACGATGAGCTGAGCTGCTATGCAGCAAAAATTACTAAGCAGGAGGCTCTGATCGATTGGAGCCAGTCCGCACAGAGTTTGGACCGCCAGATCCGCGCCTTTAATCCTTTCCCCGCGGCTTACACTACATTGGGTGAACTGCGCATCAAAATTTGGCAGGCCGAGCCAACCCCAGTCTCAGGCCGGGCGCCAGGTCAGATTATTTCCGCGGATAACGCTGGTCTACTGGTTAGTTGCGGCGAGCAATCACTACTTTTAAGCGAAATACAGTTGCCGGGGAAATCACGTATGGCCGTCTCTGAAGTCCTCAAATCCCGCGGCGAGTTATTCGCACCCAGCACGCTGTTAGCCTCTTGATAAATACCCGCGTCGCTGTGGCCGAAGTCATAGCTCAGGTTCTGCGTGGCAAATCACTCTCAGCTCTGCTTCCCGAGTACGCCAATAAAGTGGCTGAAAAAGATATTGGTCTGTTTAAAGAACTCTGTTTTGGCACCCTGCGCTGGTATCCGGCGATTGAGCTTTTACTGCATGAACTGATGCAAAAGCCCATGCGCGAAAAAGAATTCGAGGTTCAGGGTCTGCTAGCCTGTGGACTCTATCAGCTGATGCATACCCGCATCGCCGATCACGCGGCGATCAATGAAACCGTTACTGCTGTGACCAAACTCAAGCGCCCCTGGGCCAAAGGCTTGGTCAATGCGGTGTTGCGGAATTTCCTTCGCCAGCGCACGGAACTGGAAGCCAAACTGGCTAAAAACCCGATTTTCGTTCGCGCGCATCCCCAGTGGTTACTCGACGGCCTGTTCAATTCATGGGGATCTGCGGTGGCGATCGACGTGCTTGCCGCCAACAATCACCAGGCACCCATGACATTGCGGGTTAATCAGTTACAGGGCTCGCGAGATGAGTATCTGCAGCAGCTCAGCGCAGCCAATATAGAAGCTCAGGCTACTGAACAGAGCGAGCAGGGCATCCAGCTGCAGTCGGCAACGGATGTTGCCGCATTGCCAGGCTGGAGTGAGGGCGCAGTCAGTGTGCAAGATGAGGCGGCTCAGCTGGCGGCAGTTTTATTAGAATTGGAACCCAACCAGCAAGTGCTCGACGCCTGCTGTGCCCCAGGGGGCAAGACCTGCCACATTCTCGAAGCCCAACCACAGCTCACTAAGGTGGTTGCCGTGGAGCTGGAAAGTCGACGCCTGCCGCGGGTCGAAGAAAACCTCCAGCGCCTTGGCCTAAAGGCCGATTTGGTAATAGGCGATGCCAGCACAACTGCTGACTGGTGGGACGGTAAACCGTTCCACCGCATCCTCCTCGACGCACCCTGTTCAGCCAGCGGCGTGATTCGTCGCCACCCAGATATCAAACTACTGCGCAAGTCGACGGATATTGTTAAGCTAGCCGAATTGCAGCTGCAGCTACTGCGCAGCCTCTGGCAGTGCCTAGAAGAGGGCGGCATACTCCTGTATGCAACCTGCTCGGTTCTGCCCCAAGAAAACGATCAGGTGATCGAGAAATTTTTAGCTGAAACCCCAGCAGCTGGGCTATACAACATAGAAGCCGATTGGGGAATCAAAACCGATTTTGGGCGACAGCTATTCCCCATGATCAATGGCAACGACGGGTTTTATTACTCGCGATTGCGTAAAACAAGCCAAAAGTAAGCGGATAAACAGCCGGGCTATTAAGTAATGAAAATAATAATTGTTGGGGCAGGGCAGGTTGGCGGCACACTCGCAGAGCATCTCGCCCGCGAGTATAACGACATAACCGTTGTCGATATCAACGAAGCCACACTGCGGGGACTGCAGGATCGACTTGATATTCGCACTGTAATCGGCACCGGGTCGCACCCAGATGTGCTGGTCAATGCCGGTATCGAAGAAGCGGATATGCTGGTCGCAGTAACCAACAGCGATGAGATCAATATTATCGCCTGTCAGGTGGCCTACTCGCTGTTTCACACCCCAACCAAAATCGCCCGCATCCGCTCACGCAATTACACCAATCCAAAATACAAAGCCAAACTCTTCAACGACAAACATATGCCTGTGGATGTGATGATCACTCCAGAGATGGTGGTCAAAGACTACATACAAAAATTGATCGAACAGCCCGGCGCGCTGCAGGTATTAGATTTTGCCGACGGCGCTATTCAACTGGTGGGCCTGCGGGCGGTTAAAGACAGTCCACTAGTGGGTCAACAGCTGCGCTTCTTAAAAGAGCATATGCCCGATGCGGATGCTCGAGTGGCCGCGGTGTTTGGTAAAGATGGGGCTATTTTTCCCACTGGTGAAACCGTTATTGAAGATGGCGATGAGGTGTTCTTTGTCGCCGCGAAAAAGAATATTCGCAAAGTGATGAGCGAACTTCGACGCCTAGAAAAACCCTATCACCGCCTAATGATCGCTGGCGGCGGCAATATTGGTTTCAGCTTGGCCAAGGCCCTGGAAAAAGACTACAACATCAAGATCATTGAATACTCGACAGAACGAGCTCGATACCTCTCGGAAAAACTTAATAAGAGCGTGGTTCTAAATGGCTCGGCAACTGATCAAGAATTATTGCTCGATGAGAACATAAACAAGACCGATGTGTTTTTGGCCCTGACCAATGATGACGAAGTGAATATCATGGCCTCACTGCTGGCGAAAAAGCTCGGTGCCCGCAAAGTAATGACACTGATTAACAACCCAGTCTATGCCGACCTGATGCAGGGTGGAGTGATTGATATAGCTATCTCACCCCAGCAGGCAACCACCAGCTCGCTACTCTCTCATGTTCGCCAGGGGGATATGGTTTGTGTGCACTCACTACGGCGTGGTGCTGCAGAAGCACTGGAAATAATTGTTCACGGCGATGAGAAAAGCTCTAAGGTTGTAGGCCGTGCTATCGGCGATATTAAATCGCCGCCCGGGGCCACTCTTGCTGCCTTGGTGCGCAACGGTGAAGTATTGATCGCCCACCACGACACTGTAATCCAGACTGGCGACCATGTGATTGTCTTTGTGGTTGATAAAGCCAACACCAAAGCGATCGAAAAACTGTTCTCTGTGAGCTTCTCATTTTTTTAGGTCATCTAAACTATCTAGGCCATCTAGAGCAACTAAACCATTTAGGGCATAGCCACTAATGCATCTCAATATCATAGCCAGAATACTTGGACTGCTGCTGATGATCTTCAGCCTGACCATGTTGCCACCGATTTTGGTGGCGGTTTTATATGGAGAAAATACGTCGTCTACCTTTGCCATCGCCTTTGGTATTACAGTGGCTGTAGGCTTGGCATTCTGGTTGCCGTCGAAACAGGTTATCGCGGATATGCGCACCCGCGACGGTTTTTTGATCACGGTTTGCTTCTGGTTGGTGCTGAGTACCTTTGGTGCCCTGCCGCTGATGCTGACCGAGGCGCTCAATCTAAGCTTTATCAACGCACTGTTTGAGTCGGTTTCTGGACTAACCACCACTGGCGCAACGGTTATCTCAGGACTCGATGATCTACCTAAGTCGATTCTCTACTATCGCCAGCAACTGCAGTGGCTCGGTGGTATAGGTATAGTCGTGATCGCGGTTGCCATACTACCTATGCTCGGGGTCGGTGGTATGCAGCTCTATCGCACAGAGACTCCTGGGCCAGTAAAGGACTCGAAACTGACACCACGGATCCGCGAGACCGCCAACGCATTGTTCAAGATTTACCTGGCCCTGACTGCGGTCTGTGCGCTGGCCTATTGGCTGGCGGGTATGTCTGGATTCGATGCTATCAGCCACAGCTTTTCCACAGTCTCTATTGGCGGCTTTTCAACTCATGATGCCAGTATTGGCTTCTTTGATAGTTCAGCAATCATGGCTATCTGCGCGTTCTTTATGGTGATCTCCGGACTCAACTTTGCCCTGCACTTTCATGTTTGGCACGACCGCAAGATATCCCACTACTGGTTAGACCCGGAAGCGCGGATGTATATCTATCTGCTTGTTGGGGGCGTGGCGATTACCTGCCTATACCTCTATTACAGCGATACCTATGGCTGGAGCGAGAGTATCCGCCAGGGTGGTTTCCATCTGATTTCAATCATGACCACTACCGGTTTTACCACCGATAACTTCAGTGCCTGGCCGACATTCCTGCCGTTCTTTTTAATCTTTCTATCGTTTTTTGGTGCCTGTGCCGGATCTACCGGCGGCGGTATCAAGATAGGACGTATGCTGATTTTGGGTCAGCAGTGCATTCGTGAGATCTATCGTCTGGTGCATCCCAATGCTCTGTTACCGATCAAGATTCACAATCGGCGTATTCCCAGCCGCGTTGCCGATGCGATCTGGGCTTTCTTTGGCGCCTATCTGGCGATCTTTTATTTGATGGTGTTGCTGTTGCTGGCTTCGGGACTCGATTACGTCACGGCCTGGTCAGCCACTGCCGCGTCGCTGAATAACCTCGGACCAGGCTTGGGTGAAGTGGCGATTAACTTTGCCGACCTCAATGGTTTTGCCAAGTGGGTGCTGTGCTGGGGAATGTTGCTGGGACGTCTAGAGATATTCACCTTGCTGGTACTGTTTACGCCAACCTTCTGGAAGAGTTAAACCCGCTGGGTCTAAGCTATTAAATAAACCCAGCCTCATTACAGTGTGGGCTATTCTTGTCCACGAGCCTTGTAATAGGCTTCTTCTGAAATCCCATGATAGGCCTTGGACTGTTTTGCAAAGGCGCGCATGGAGTCGGTGATGCGCTTGGCCAGAGGATTCTCCGCGGCCATTTCGTCGACCACTATGATGGAGATGCGCTGCAACTCAGCCAGAACATCATCAGGCAATTTCTTAACCTGTACCCCATGGGTCTCAACCAGCTCAATCAACGCCGCATTGTTGCGCGCTGTATATTCATCGAGCATATTTTGATTGGCAGCACGGGCAGCAGACTCAACAATAGCCTGAAGATCATCAGGCAGAGATTCCAGGGCCTGCTTGTTAATAATTAATTCCAGAGTCGGGCCCGGCTCTTGCCAGCCTGGGTAATAGTAATATTTAGCAATCTGATGAAAACCAAAGGCCAGATCATTGTAGGGGCCAACCCACTCGGCAGCGTCTATTTCACCGGTTTGCATGGAGGTGTAAATTTCGCCACCAGACCGCTGCACCGACATGCCACCGGCACGGGTGAAAACTTCACCGCCAAGACCGGGAATACGCATCTTCAGGCCTTTAATATCGGCCATGGAATTGATCTCACGGTTGAACCAACCGGCCATCTGCACACCTGTATTGCCACCAGCATAGGGCACCAGATTAAACGGCTCGTAGAGTTCCCGCCACAGCTCAAGACCACCGCCGTAATGTAACCACGCGTTCATTTCCTGGGCATTGAGGCCAAAGGGGACTGCGGTGAAAAAGGCACTAGCGGGAATCTTTCCCTGCCAATAATAAGCAGCGCCATGACCCATCTCGGCAGTGCCTTGGGAAACCGCATCAAAAACTTCAAAAGCGGGGACTAACTGGCCAGCACCAAAGACTTTAATCTTTAGGCGACCATTGCTCATACGCTCAACATTTTCCGCGAAGTGCTCCGGCGCTAAGCCAAGACCAGGAAAGTTTTTCGGCCAGGTGGTGACCAGCTTCCAGCTAAATGTCTCAGCAGATTTTGTCTCTACACTCATATCTGTAGTGGTGCTTTCGCCACCACAGCCAACAAGTGCAAGGCACAACAGTGCGGCCCAAGTTATACGCATTTTGATCCCCTTATTATTGCCCGCCATCACTAGTGCGCTCTATTTTCTTAGAGCGCCAGTAGATTGGCCGAGGCTAAAATCAATATTTTAGTTCCCACTTCGGCAAAGCGCACATGCACTCTGGCCCGCGGACCATTTCCTTCAAAATTCAATATCACACCTTCACCATAGACCTGGTGATTGACACCCTGACCCAGGGAAAACCCAGTTTCGTCGCCGGAGTCACTGCGCATTAATCCACTGGAGGCACTAGAAGCATAGCTAGTCGGCCGGCTGATTGTATTTTGCAGACGGACTTCTTCGATTACCTCTTTGGGAATATCGCGGACAAATCGAGACACCGAATTAAACGACTCGGTACCGTAAATCGATCGGCTTTCAGCAAAGGTAAGATAGAGCTTTTGCATGGCCCGGGTAATGCCTACATAGGCGAGGCGGCGTTCTTCTTCGAGACGGCCCGGCTCATCCAATGACATTTTATGAGGGAATAAATTTTCTTCCACGCCAGCAATAAAGACCAGTGGAAACTCCAAGCCCTTGGCACTGTGTAGCGTCATTAACTGCACTGCATCCTGGTCTTCATCGGCCTGACGGTCCCCAGAGTCCAAGGCCACCTGATCGAGAAATTGCGGCAGTATCGGCAGGTCTTTGTCTTCGGCTTCATAGTTGCGACAGGCGCCAACCAGTTCTTCCAAGTTTTCCACCCGTGCCTGACCGCGCTCGCCTTTCTCGCGCTTGTGCATCTCGATAAGACCGCTGCGCTGGATGGCATGTTCAGCCTGCTCATAGAGTTCTAACTCTTCCAGCTGACCGCTCATTTCATTGATCATTTCTAAAAAGACAGCGACGGCGTTAATCGCTCGGCCGGGCATACGCTTTTCCGTGACAATTTTTTCCGAAGCGCGCCACATAGAGATTTGATCTTCACGAGCCAGCGCACGAATAGTCTCAACCGTACGATCGCCAATGCCGCGGGGTGGCACATTGACCACCCGCTCAAAGGCAACATCGTCGTGACAGTTCATCATCATACGCAGATAGGAGAGGGCGTTTTTAATTTCCAGACGCTCATAAAAGCGCTGGCCGCCATAAATGCGGTAGGGAATATCCGCTTGAAGCAATGCGGCCTCAAGTACCCGAGACTGAGCATTGGATCTATAGAGAATAGCCGAATCTGCACGGAGATTTCCCTGATTGACCCATGTCTGCAGACGATCGGCAATATAGCGCGCTTCGTCATGCTCATTAAATGCGGCATAGAGCGCGATCGGCTCTCCTTCGCCGGAATCCGTCCAGAGGCTTTTCCCCATACGCTCTGCATTCTTTGAGATCACGGCATTCGCGGCAGTTAGAATATTGGAGGTGGAGCGATAGTTTTGCTCCAACTTTACCGTGTGGGTATCAGGATAGTTGCGCTCGTAGTGGAGAATATTTTCCACCTTGGCACCGCGCCAGCCATAGATCGACTGGTCGTCATCCCCCACAGCAGTGACACCAGACACTTTTCCGGCGAGTAATCTCAGCCAGGCATACTGCACCGCATTGGTATCTTGAAACTCATCGACCAATATATGCTGGAAGCGCTGCTGATAATGGTCGAGCACCGCGGGATGATCACGCCACAGCTCCAGGGCACGGAGTAATAGCTCAGCGAAGTCGATCACCCCAAGACGGTTACAGACCTCTTCATACTCGCGGTAGATTCGCAGCATGGTGGCCATATGAGGATCGCCGGTTTCCTGAATATGGGCTGCACGGAGACCTTCATCTTTTTGCCCGTTGATCCACCACTGTGCCTGTTTCGGCGGCCAGCGTTGCTCATCCAGATCCATACTGCGCATCACCCGTTTAACCAGACGCAGCTGGTCATCGGAGTCGAGGATCTGAAAATTTTCAGGCAGTTTGACGTCTTTCCAATGGGCCTTTAACAGGCGGTGAGCCAGACCATGGAAAGTCCCCACCCACATGCCACGCAGTGACATACCCATCAGCTCATCAATGCGCTCGCGCATTTCACGGGCTGCCTTGTTGGTGAAGGTCACCGCCAAGATAGAATAGGGAGAGAGGTTATCGACCTGAATTTTCCAGGCGATACGATGCACAAGCACGCGAGTCTTGCCACTACCTGCGCCAGCCAACACCAATAGGTGCTGCTTGTCGCTGGTAACCGCTTCTTCTTGCGCCGCGTTTAATTTGTCGAGTATCGAGGTAACGTCCATAGCGCAGTATTCTACCAACATGTTCCCCGGAGTTGTTGGCCATTCTTAGGTTTACTGAGAGTTTATTCCGCCCCAATTATTAGGGTGCAAAACATTTATTTACTACAAAACTAGCATTATTGGCCCATTTCTTGTAAATTTTTTACATAACTCTATTTGACTTACCTATTAGCGCTACTATTAGCCCTTCTAATATCTCCACTATTGGCTCGTTTATGAAACCCGCACAGCTCACCCAAACCATCAGCGACACAATGGACGATCTCCGTAAATCGGAGCGCAAAGTCGCCGAATTTGTTCTCAAAGAACCCCTAGGGGTGATCCGCATGCGCATTGTCGATCTGGCGCAACAGGCGGGTGTCAGTGAGCCGACAGTGGTGCGTTTCTGCCGCGCTGTGGGCTGCCATGGCTTTCAAGACTTTAAGCTAGCGCTGGCACAGCAGCTGGCCTCGAGCCCGAGCTATGGGCAAATTGCCGTGACAGATACAGATTCAACTAGGGAATACACTCACAAAGTTTTTGACTCTACTGTAGATACACTCTTAAAGGTTCGTGACAGCTTAGCGCTGGATATTCTCGAAGCGGCAGTGGCAGCGATTTGCAGTGCCCAGCGGGTAGAGTTTTATGGCTTTGGTGCCTCCGCGGCTGTAGCCTTTGACGCCCAGCATAAATTCTTCCGCCTCCAAATTACCTCTGCGGCCTACTCAGATCCTCACCTACAGAATATGTCAGCCACCTCACTGCAACCTGGCGACGTGGTTATAGCCATCTCCCAGTCGGGACGCACACAGGCACTGTTGGATTCTATGGAGTTGGTTAAGCGTTCAGGAGGGATTGTTATCGGCTTGGCGCCCAGCGGAACACCCATAGCGCGCAGTGCAAATATCGCTATCGAAATCGATGCCAAGGAAGATATTCAGATCTACACTCCGCTGTCTTCTCGGATTGCACACTTAGCGGTTATAGATGTGTTGGCCATTGGCGTGGCGCAGAAGAAAGGGCCACAGCTTCAGGCTCACTTGCAGCAATTGCAATCAGGGCTGTCTTCTCTGCGAATCGATTAAGCTAACTTAACAATTTATTTTAGGTGCTGAATAAGTAGAGTCGGAACATTGTGCGTATGAGATTTTATTGTGGCGACAAGGGTGTTTTCTTTGATCCCCTTTTTAACTGGCGTCACATCAACACCCTCGCTCAAAAGTCTTTTATGCGCCCGTTCTATATTTTCAACATCCCAGGTCAGGCCCCATAGTTTGTCATTAGGTGGTTGATCGTCAGGTTTTTCAACGATTTCTAATGTTGTTTTATTCAGCCTGAAAAACAATATTCTGATGCTCCAGCGTTCGACAATTTTGTCCAGCGCCAATCTGATATTAAAAATATCTCTGTAGACCTTTATCAGGCCATCGGCATCATTGGTTTGGATAACCAAATGATCAAGCTTTCTTATGGATGAGGGATCATAGGATTTCGGGGAAAGGAGCTCTCCCACGGTGTGTTGAATAGCAAAAGAAAACAGACCCCGAGTAAGCTCGGGCGGTAGAAATAGATTCTTCCATTCACGTTTTTTTTGATCATTATTGTTACTGCCTTCTCCATCAGAGGGTTCAGGGAGAGTAAAACCTTTTTCCCTGAGAGCACTAGAAACCGCATGTATATTATCAGTTCCAAATACAGCACCCATTAGCCCTTCGCCACTTTTCGCTAGATGATCATTAACTAAATCTGCGCCGGGGCCATTGGCCGTGGCAGCTAAAAGCTCAAAGTAAGTGTTTTGAAAATTAAACAGGCAGTTACTGGTGCCGAACGCGGCGTGTTCACCCTTCCATACCGAACTGAGACCAAATATTTTTGAGTAATTTTCTTCCGCCTCATTTAAGTCTTTAACAGCGACAATAATATGATCTAGGGCGTTAAACATAATTATCCTGTTTTAAAATTGAAAGCTGAGTTAGCCAAATAAAACTTCGTAAAATAACCTACCAGGCAGTAGTGTAAATGCTCCCGCCAGAATAAGTGCCCCTACATAAACGCCGATCATAGAACTCATGTGCGATTTTTTATATTTCTTTAATTTTGTTTTCTTGAATTTTTTTATGCTCCATATCGAATAGATTAGAGAGCCTATGGTCAATGGAATCAACAAGTGTATAAAGGAGTATTCCCCGGGGGTAATTTCCTGAATAAATATTGCGGTGAAAGAAATGGTTAACAGCCAGGCAACCCAGATTCGTCCAAAAAATTTATGTCTCTTGGTTCCCTTTTTGGTGAGAAAAATATACAACCCCAGTGGCACTGCCGTAAGGGCAAAAAAAGCATGGATATAAATAATTAACATATTTTCTCCAAAGGACTGCATTCAAATATAATATACAATCGTAGCGTGATTATTGAACGAAGTTTGCCTGTGCAACAGCTGCTTGATCAGTTCTAAGCCAGGTTTGTGTGCGGAAGAAGAAACCAATATATCCGCGCATCATCAGATTGCCATCTTCTACCCATACCTTTGCTTTGTATTTTTCACCCTTACCAGAGTCTATAATGTAGCCATCTTCCCAGATTCCGGCGTGATTTTTACTGAGGTTCAACCAAGCTGTATCGCTGATAGGTTGTTCAAAGAACTCCTGTAATTCCCCCGTGCATTCCATACAGACATTTTCGGGTTTCATGCCGGGGTAGTTGACCAGGTAACCCCGGAGGTGATTATCCTTAACCTCTAATTTCCAGAATGCAGTGACCTTACCTGTTTGGTCATCAATACTTTTCCAATAGCCCGAAACCGTTGACTCTGCATAAGTATTCATACTTATTAACAATAATGTGGGCAAAAGAACTGTTTTTATGACTTTCACTTTGGTGCTCCATTTTTATTTTTTTAAGCTACCCCACAGCCACCGAGTAATTTCGAACAGACTGTTATTGATCTGTGTAATTCTCTTCGAGAGTTCCTTTTTCTTTTGGGGTGGCTGTTAGATTTTTTGAACTTTTCTTAAGCATATAATGCCTAATATGAATCCTATTGTTTCTAACGAAATTTCCATTATTCCAAATACTTCCATAGTTAGCTCTTTTTAAAGCATTGTTCGAAATTACTCAACCGTGACGGATTTCGCTAGGTTTCGCGGCTGATCTACGTCAGTGCCTTTTAGCAGTGCAACATGGTAAGAAAGCATCTGTAATGGCAGGGTATAGATAATCGCCTCAAGACTTTTCGGCACATGGGGCATATCGATAACTGTAGTACCTGGCTCACTGACAAAGCCGCTGGCAACATCGGCAAAAACGAAAAGCTGGCCACCTCGGGCGCGAACTTCATGTAAATTGGATTTTAATTTTTCCAATAATTGATTATTCGGCGCCACAGTTACCACTGGCATATCTTCATCAACAAGCGCCAATGGTCCGTGTTTTAATTCACCGGACGGATAAGCCTCGGCGTGAATATAGGAAATTTCTTTAAGTTTTAGTGCACCTTCTAGGGCAATGGGATACTGCTCCCCGCGACCTAAAAACAGTGCATGCTGTTTATTGGCAAAGGATTCTGAAACTGCTTCAATGACCGAGTCTAGAGCCAGTACTTGACTGCATAGTTGCGGCAGTTGGTGAAGATTTTCCACCAACTCTTTTTCAACAGCCGCGTTCAATCCACGGTGTTTAGCCAGAGAGATGGCTAATAGCTGTAGTGCTGCCAGCTGGGTAGTAAAGGCCTTGGTTGAGGCCACACCAATCTCTGGGCCGGCGAGGGTCATCAGTGAAATATCGGATTCTCGCACCAGTGAACTGTTGGCCACATTGCAGATTGCTAAAAAGCCGAGGTAGCCATTTTCTTTGGCTTTGCGTAGTGCTGACAAGGTATCCGCAGTTTCACCGGACTGCGAGATAGTGACAAAAAGCGTCGCCGCTGGAACCGGAACTTTTCGGTAACGATATTCACTGGCGACTTCTACATGGCAGGGAATGCCTGCATATTCTTCAATCCAATATTTGGCTACTAGACCGGAGTGAAAACTTGTTCCGCAGGCAATGATATGAATGTTTTGAGTTCGGGAAAATAGTACCTCAGCTTTGTAGCCAAAAATGGCTTCGCGAATATGGTCGGCCGCTAATCGTCCGCTGAGTGTGTTGGCCAAAACGGTGGGCTGCTCAAAGATTTCTTTTTGCATAAAGTGACGGTATTGACCTTTTTCTGCAACTTGCTCTGCTTCATCTAACGTGTCGATGGGTCGCTCTACCTGAGTACCAGACTGATCAAAAATACTGTAACTGGAGCTAGTCAGTTCAACCAGATCACCTTCCTCTAAAAAGATAAAACGATCGGTTACTTGGCGCAGGGCCATCTGATCTGAGGCAATAAAATGTTCATCTATACCGACGCCAATGACCAGTGGACTGCCACTACGGGCGGCGACAATCGTATCAGGAAAGTCTTCGGCGATCACACCCAGTGCGTAGGCACCCTCAAGTCGAGAAATAGTTTTCTCAACCGCACTGCGTAAATTTTGGTCTTTTTGTAAATAATAATGCACCAGATGGGCAAGCACTTCGGTGTCTGTAGCAGACAGTATCGAGTAACCGGCTGAAATCATTTCCTGACGCAGTTCATTGTGATTTTCAATTATTCCGTTGTGTACAACTGAGACGCCGGCAGAATTATGGGGATGAGAATTAATGCTGCTGGGCTCGCCGTGAGTGGCCCAGCGGGTGTGGGAGATACCGGTTGTCCCACTGATGGGGTTAGCTTCTGCAACTTTGACTAGCTCCGCTACTTTGCCAATATTTTTTCGTGTTTGGAGCTTTTTCTGATTATCGATAATCGATAAGCCGGCGGAGTCATAGCCGCGATATTCCAGGCGACGCAGTCCTTCAATTAAAATTTTATACACATTTCTCTGGGTTGCTGCTCCGACAATTCCGCACATATTCAAACTTCCTATTGGTTTTTGGTCGGGCGTTTCCAGCCCGCTATATTGCGTTGTTTGGCTCGGCCAACGGCTAGATTACCTGCGGCTACAGTTGAATTAATGGTTGAGCCTGCGGCGATAAAACTATCCTCTTCTAGAGAGACTGGCGCTACCAGAGTACTATTGGACCCGATAAAACTGTTGTCGCCAATTTCGGTTGTGTGTTTATTGACGCCGTCGTAATTGCAGGTGATGGCGCCGGCGCCAACATTAACATTTTCACCCAGCTCCGCATCACCCACATAGCTGAGGTGGTTGATCTTGCTGCCGTTGCCAACAATAGCCTTTTTGGTTTCTACAAAGTTACCCACTTTCGTGTTGGAGCCCAACTGGGTGCCAGGACGGATACGAGCAAAGGGGCCCAGCACAGCAAAATCACCAATGGTGGACTGTTCAATCACTGTATTGGCTTTTATCTCAACACCGTCGCATATGCGACTGTCGGTAATCTGGCAGTTTGGGCCTATGCGGACGTTGGACCCAATCGTGACAGTCCCTTCGAAGATGCAGTTTATGTCGATAAAATTATCGGTACCGGCGATCAGAATGCCGCGCTGATCATAACGTGCTGGATCGGCCAGGCTGGTGCCTGAAGCCATTAACTGCTCAGCTAACTGCAGCTGGTAAGCGCGCTCGAGAGTGGCTAGCTGTTGACGGCTATTAATGCCTTCGACTTCGCTGGCTGATATAGGTTGCACGCCATTTATCCTGTAGCCAGCCCTGCGAGCAATGGCAATCAAATCGGTGAGATAGTATTCACTCTGGGCGTTCTGGTTACCGATCTTGGGCAGCCAGGCGTTAAGAAGCTCGGTGGTGAGAGCCATTACACCTGTATTGACTTCAGAGACCTTTAGCTGATCCGAGTTGGCATCTTTTTGCTCAATTATGGCTTCAATCGCACCTTGGTCATCGCGAATAATACGGCCATAACCATTAGGATCGGCTAACTCTATGGTCAGCAGAGAGATATGCTCGTCGTCCACGGCGTCAAGCATCTTGGCAATGGTAGCGGGCGTAATCAGCGGCACATCGCCATAAAGAATAATGACCTTGGCCTGGTCTCTCAGCTCGCCCAATGCACACTTAACCGCGTGGCCGGTGCCAAGCTGTTCGCTCTGCTCGACCATGGTAAAGGCTGCATCAGGGTAAGTAGCGCGAACAAGTTCTGCACCGTGGCCAGTGACAACGATCTTATGGGCGTCCTCCATCTTATCGGCAGCGTCTAGCACATGAGTCAACATCGGCTTACCGGCAAGCTTATGGAGGACTTTGGGAAGCTGGGACCGCATGCGCGTGCCTTTGCCTGCAGCGAGAATAACAATATCCGTTTTTGTCATAGTTTGTTCACTTTTACCACGGCGGGATAATAATATAGGGGTCAGGTTACTGTCTAAAGCAGGCCTACACAACCCTAGGGGGAAGGTAACCGCGCGACCTGCGCGGCCTCAAATTACAGAGATAAAAAAAGGCGGCCGTAGCCACCCTTTTTCAACTGCTCTATGCAATCAACGGCTCAAGCTTATCAACCACCAAGCTTTTTGCGCAGTGTTTGCACTGTTCGCAATTGAGCTGTCGCCTGGGCCAGCATAGAAGCGGCTTTAGAGTACTCAATTTCACCAGACTGATTGGCGATTGCGCTCTCAGCTTCTTTGACTGCTTCGGCTGCTGCAGCTTCATCAATATCACCGGCGCGTACCGCAGTGTCCGCCAGAATAGAGATATTGTTCGGCTGTACTTCCAGATAACCACCTGACAGATAGTAAACTTCTTCTTCACCATTCTGCTTAACCAGACGAACTGGACCGGGTTTCAAATCACTGAGCAGTGGCGCATGGCCGGCTGTTACACCCAGTTCACCCAGTGAACCGGTGGCAACAACCATCTCGACCAACCCAGAGAACAGGGATTCATCCGCACTTACGATGTCACAATGCACTGTTATTGCCATGTCTTTATTGCCTTTGCTTGCTGCAATTTAATCGGTTTAAAAACGCTCAGTTTGAAAGCAATCGCTTTAGAACTTTTTCGCTTTCTCTATAGCTTCGTCAATCGAGCCAACCATGTAGAACGCCTGCTCTGGCAGATCATCATACTGCCCGTCCAGAATCCCCTGGAAGCCAGCAATCGTGTCTTTCAGTGAAACGTACTTACCCGGTGAGCCGGTAAAGATTTCGGCTACGTGGAATGGCTGTGACAAGAAGCGCTCAATCTTACGGGCGCGTGCTACGGCCAGCTTATCTTCTTCAGACAGCTCATCCATACCCAGAATCGCAATAATATCTTTCAACTCTTTGTAGCGCTGAAGTACTGACTGTACACCACGGGCCACGGCATAGTGCTCGGTACCAATAATCAATGGATCCAGCTGACGTGAAGTTGAATCCAATGGATCTACTGCTGGGTAGATACCTTTAGAAGCAATGTCACGGCTCAGTACAACAGTGGAGTCGAGGTGAGCAAATGTGGTTGCAGGTGAGGGATCGGTCAAATCATCCGCCGGTACGTATACCGCCTGAACTGATGTAATCGAACCGGTCTTAGTAGACGTAATACGCTCCTGAAGAACACCCATCTCTTCTGCAAGAGTAGGCTGGTAGCCTACAGCTGAAGGCATACGGCCCAACAGTGCTGATACTTCTGTACCTGCCAATGTGTAACGATAGATGTTATCGACGAACAACAGTACGTCTTTACCTTCGTCACGGAATTTCTCAGCCATGGTCAGACCAGTCAGAGCAACACGCAGTCTGTTTCCTGGAGGCTCATTCATCTGGCCATATACCATAGCTACTTTAGATTCGCTTGGAGTCTCGATGTTTACAACACCAGATTCCTGCATCTCGTAATAGAAGTCATTACCTTCACGAGTACGCTCGCCAACACCAGCAAATACAGACAGACCACTGTGCTCTGTTGCAATGTTGTTGATCAGCTCCATCATGTTGACTGTTTTACCAACACCGGCTCCACCGAAGAGTCCAACCTTGCCGCCTTTAGCGAAAGGACAAACCAGGTCGATTACCTTGATGCCAGTCTCGAGCAGATCGTCGGAAGCGGCCAGCTCATCATAGGCTGGTGGCTTGCGGTGAATCGCCATGCGCTCTTTCTCGCCGATAGGACCTTTTTCGTCAATCGGGTTGCCGAGAACGTCCATGATGCGGCCGAGAGTTTCGATGCCTACTGGAACTGATATAGGTGCCTTGGTGTTAACAACGCCAAGTCCGCGGCTGATGCCTTCAGATGCACCCATGGCAATGGTACGCACAACGCCGTCACCCAGCTGCTGCTGAACTTCAAGAGTTAGGCCTTTGCCGTCGACTACTAGTGCGTCATATACGCTGGGTACCTGATCACGTGGAAATTCCACATCGATCACAGCACCAATAATTTGTACGATTCTTCCGCTACTCATGTCCGGTTCCTCTTTACTAAATCTTTAAATTCGTTTCGCTTTATACAGCTGCTGCGCCACTTACAATTTCTGACAGCTCTTGGGTAATCGCTGCCTGACGGGCTTTGTTATAAAGCAGTTGCAATTCGTCAATCATTTCACCGGCATTCTCGGTGGCATTTTTCATTGCGAGCATACGTGCGGCCTGCTCACAGGCTTTATTCTCTACCACGCCCTGATATACCTGAGATTCGATATAGCGAATCAAAAGGCCGTCCAGCAGCTCCTTGGCATCGGGCTCATAGATATAGTCCCAGTGATGCTTAAGGCGAGTATCGTCATTTGCAGCCAGTGGTAACAATTGCTCAACAGTAGGTGTCTGGGTCATAGTGTTAACAAATTCGTTGCTCACTACAAACAGCTTGTCGATACGGCCTTCATCGTAGGCATCCAACATAACCTTTACGCCACCGATCAAATCCACTGCATTGGGCTCATCGCCAACATCTCTAACCGCTGCAACAACATTGCCGCCAACTGCGCTAAAGAAGCCTGCAGCTTTATTGCCAACAACGCAGATATCCACTTCGACACCCTGATCTGTCCAAGCTTTCATCGACCTGAGGGCCGCCTTGAACAGATTGATATTCAAACCACCGCAGAGGCCGCGATCTGTTGAGATCACGACATAGGCGACGCGCTTTACTTCGCGCTCAGTCAAATATTGGTGACGGTACTCAGAAACCGCGTTGGCTATATGGCCAACCACATCGCGGATGCGCTGTGCGTAGGGTTTACCCAACGACATGCGTTCCTGAGCTCGACGCATCTTGCTCGCCGCAACCATTTCCATGGCGCTAGTGATCTTCTGCGTGCTACCAATACTAGCAATTTTGGTTTTGACTTCTTTTCCGATTGCCATGTTTTATGCCTGTCCGATTACTCTGACTTACCAGGTTTGGGTTGCAATAAACTTGTCCAGAGCAGCTTTAAAGCCAGCTGCTATGTCGTCGTTATAATCGCCTGATGCATTAATTTGCGCCATCAGATCAGCGTGCTCAGCTTTCATATAAGAAAGCAGGGCTGATTCAAAATCACCGATTTTGCTCACTTCAACCGCTTGCAAATAACCGTTGTCCGCTGCGTAAACCATGACGCCCATCTCAGCGATACTCTGTGGCGAGTACTGCTTCTGCTTCATCAGCTCGGTTACGCGCTCGCCGTGATCCAGCTGGGCTTTAGTCGCTTCATCGAGATCAGAGGCAAACTGGGAGAATGCCGCCAGCTCACGATACTGTGCCAGAGCAGTACGAATACCACCGGACAGTTTCTTAATAATTTTGGTCTGCGCTGCACCACCCACACGAGAAACCGAAATACCTGCGTTCATCGCTGGACGAACACCGGCGTTAAACATATCCGCTTCAAGGAAGATCTGACCATCGGTAATCGAGATTACGTTGGTCGGTACAAAGGCTGATACGTCACCCGCCTGAGTTTCAATAACGGGCAAGGCAGTCAATGAACCAGTCTTACCTTTCACTTCACCGTTGGTGAACTTTTCGACGTAAGTTGGGTTAACGCGAGCTGCACGCTCTAACAATCTGGAGTGCAAATAGAACACATCACCAGGGTAGGCTTCACGGCCCGGAGGACGTTTTAGCAGCAGCGAGATTTGACGGTAGGCCCAAGCCTGCTTGGTCAAATCATCATAAATAATCAGTGCGTCTTGACCGCGATCTCGGTAGTACTCACCCATTGAACAACCAGCAAACGGCGCCAAGAACTGCATGGCGGCTGGATCAGAGGCGGTAGCAGCAACAACAATTGTGTGCTCCATCGCGCCGTGCTCTTCGAGTTTGCGCACAACTGCGGCAACCGAAGCGGCTTTCTGACCAATGGCTACATAGATACATTTAATACCTGAGCCTTTCTGGTTGATGATGGCATCAACTGCAATAGCAGTCTTACCAATCTGGCGATCACCAATAATCAGTTCGCGCTGACCGCGACCGATTGGCACCATGGCATCAATCGCTTTCAGACCAATTTGCACTGGCTGATCAACTGATTGACGCTCAATAACACCTGGAGCTACTTTTTCAATTGCATCGGTGAGGGCCGCATTAATCGGACCTTTACCATCAATAGGGTTACCCAGGGCGTCGACTACGCGACCTTCCAGTTCTGGACCTACTGGAACTTCCAATACACGTCCGGTGCATCGGGCTTTTTGACCTTCGGCCAGTCCCTGATAGTCACCCAATACCACGGCGCCGACAGAGTCGCGCTCGAGGTTAAGTGCCATACCGTAGACACCGCCATCGAATTCGATCATTTCGCCGTACATCACGTCGTCTAAACCGTGAATACGAATGATACCGTCCGATACGGAAACAATGGTGCCCTCATTTTGGGCTTCTGAAGAAACATTAAGATTGTCGATACGACTCTTAATAATTTCGCTGATTTCTGATGGATTCAGTTGCTGCATGCTTAGGCCTCAAATCCTTAGGAGTGTAATGACTCGGCGAGTTTGGCCAATCGGCCACGAATGGACCCGTCTATAACGGTATCCCCGGCACGTATAACCGCACCACCCAGCAGACTCTTATCTAAACGAACCTGCATGTTTACTTTACGTTCTAGTTTGGTGCTCAGCGCGTCAATAAGCTTCTGCTGTTGTTCAGCATCGAGCTCATGGGCGGCGGTCACTTCCACATCAACCGCTTTTTCACGGTTGGCTTTTAAAACATCAAATTGCTGCGAGATATCCGGCAGTAGCTGCAGTCGACGATTTTCCGACAGAACGGTTAAAAAGTTCTGTCCCTGTTCGTTGAGTGCATCACCACAGATTTCAATCAATGCCTGCGCCTGCTGGTCCGCCGTAACACTTGGCGAAGCTAGCAGCCGCACAACATTGGACTGCTGAGCAACCGCCCCGGCAGTCGCTAAGCTTTGCGACCAGCCCTGCAAGTCACCCGCCGTTTCGGCGAATTCAAATGCTGCTTTCGCATAGGGCCGGGCTAATGTGCTTAATTCTGCCATGACTAACCTCAGTTACAGCTGCGCTGCTAAGTTATCAACCAATGCACGATTGGCCTTGTCGTCAATAGACGCTTCCAGCACTTTCTCGGCACCCGCCAGAGCTAGGCCTGCAACAGCAGTGCGCAACTCTTCTTTAGCACGATTGATCTCTTGCTCGATCTCAGCTTCAGCAGCGACTTTCAGGCGATCGCCTTCAGTGCGTGCCTGAACCTTGGCTTCATCAACGATCTGACTTGCGCGCTTGTTCGCTTGATCAACGATGCCAGCAGCTTCCTGCTTGGCTTCTTTCATCTGATCCGTGGCTTTGTTTTGCGCCAGTTCCAGATCACGCAGAGCACGATCAGCCGCATCAAGACCATCGGCGATTTTCTTCTGTCGCTCTTCCATTGACTCAATAATAACCGGCCAGACAAACTTCATGCAGAACCACACGAAGAATGCAAAGGTTACCATTTGGCCAAAAAGCGTTAGATTAATATTCACGCCATTACCTCGTTAAACACTCGTTAAACAATGGATTAACTTTCGCTAACCGGTTTGTTACGCGCCAACACCTGGAGCAACAACAAAGATCAAGTACATCGCGATACCAACACCAATAATAGGCACAGCATCGATCAGACCAGCGAGCAGGAACATTTTACCTTGCAACATTGGGCCGAGCTCTGGCTGACGAGCTGTAGCTTCGATCAACTTTCCGCCCAACAAACCCATACCAACGGCCGCTCCCAACGCGCCCAATCCGAGCATAATTGCCGCAGCAATGATTACTAGTTCCATCGTAGACTCCTGAATTCAGTCATTAAAAAATTTACAGTAAGATTAGTGGTCTTCATGCGCCATGCTTAAATAGACGACAGTAAGAACCATGAAAATAAATGCTTGCAGGGTAATAACCAAAATATGGAATACAGCCCAGCTCCATTGCATTAACCCTCCACCCAGAGCAAACACACCGCCGCCGATGGCCATAAACGCCATACACAGCAAGACTGTTTTACCCGTAGATACTTTCCCTTTGAGATTTAACCAGCATACGCCAACGACCAATACAAAGATCACTAACCAAAATAAGGCGCTGGTTTCTTCGCCAAAGAGTTGTGCGTGCAGTCCGCCAGATACAAGACCAGCTCCTGCGCCCGCCGCAAACATAGTTGCGATCAGGATAAAGATCATTTCGCCGGCATACATGTTGCCGAATAGCCGAAGACCCAATGAAAAAGGTTTTGCCAACAGGCCAACAGTTTCCATAAACAGGTTAATCGGAATAAATGCCCAGTGATTGAAAGGGTGCATAGTCAGCTCTTTAACAAAGCCGGTGCCCTTAATTTTAAAGGAGTAGTAAACCATGAGGATAAAGACGGCCAAGGCCATACCCAGGGTAACGTTAGGATCTGTCGATGGCACCACTTTTTGGAAGTGCACACCAGTCAGGGCCAACAGTGACGGAATCAAATCAACTGGCAGTAGATCCATCAGATTCATCAGGAAGATCCAGACGAAGATGGTGAGTGCCAGTGGAGCGACCATTTTGTTGCGGCCGTGAAAGCTGTCTTTTACCTGACCATCGATAAACTCAACAATCAGCTCTACAAAGTTCAACCAGCCAGAAGGGACGCCGGTGTGTGCTTTTTTCGCAGCACGTAAAAACATCAAACAAAACAGCGAACCCAAACCAATTGACCAGGCCATGGAATCCACATGAATTGCCCAGAAGCCCATATCGACGGCTTCTTGAGAACTGTGTGCAAAGCCCCAGCCTGTATCGGGATGATTCCCGTAAACCAGGTTTTGGAGGTGATGCTGAATATACTCAGTCGTGCTTGCGGGGTTTTCGCCTGCCATCTGTGTCTCTCAACTGGTTGTTGCTCAATATCGAATCGAGCGTTACTGTTAGTTACATGTGTTACTTAATATGTGCCTAGCGCTTTAAGATTGTAAAAACCAAAAACCACTGCACCAAAATCATTATTACAAAACTACTAAACAGCGCGCCGACACTAAGTGGGTTGACCATCAAAAAGGTTGCGGTAAACAGCACGGCGGACAAAACCACCTTTCCTGTCTCTCCCCAGTACATCGCACTGACAATCGACTGTACTCGTCTAGCACCTGCAAATCTAAAGGCCTGCCGGGCAAACCAAGCTTGCGGGAAAACCTGAATTAAACCGCCAAGCAGTACCGAGTAGGCTATCACCGTATTCCATCCCAACAGTGCCGCTGAAGCAGGTAGCAATAGAGCTAGCTGATAGAGCGCAACCTTGTTAATGGCGGGTAATGAAATGGTCGTCATCGTATCTCTTCGACACCTTTTCTCGCTTATCTTCTTGCTGCTCTTGTGGGCAAGGCTAATTGGCCCATCCTCAAACGCTGCGCATTATAGGTATAGTGCTGGCGATATTCAATAAGGTATCGAGCCAATATGGTGGAAATTGGTCAGCTAGATAGTCCCAGCTGAGAACTTATTTGAGATGATCGAGAATCCCATCCAATTCATCGACGCTGCTGTACTTAAAAATCAGCTTGCCGGCACCTTTAACGCTGTGCTGAATGATCACAGGAACACCGATCTTTTCAGAGATATCATTCTCCAGCCGTTTAATATCTGGGCTGGTCTCGGCCTCAGCAACTGGTGGGCTGATATCCCCAGACTGGAGCTTTTTTACCAAGGCTTCGGTTTGACGCACTGTCATGCTGGTGCCCGCGACGGTTCGCGCCGCATTGATCTGGGCAATGCCGTCAAGGGCGAGCAAACATTTGGCGTGACCTAACTCCAGGTCACCGCGCTCCAGTAGCTTTTGAACTTCTAGCTCAAGACTGGTGAGGCGCATAAGATTGGTCACCGCTGAACGGGATTTACCTACAGCGTCTGCAACCTGCTGCTGAGTGAGCTGGAATTCCTGCTGCAATCGCTGCAGTGCCAGACTCTCTTCCATGGCATTTAAGTCTTCACGTTGAATATTCTCGATCAGCGCCATAGCGATGGCCGCTTCGTCAGTGACCTCGCGAACGATCACCGGAACCGTATCTAGGCCGACCTGTTGCGCAGCACGCCAGCGGCGCTCTCCGGCAACAATTTCATACTGCTCACCAGCCAGCGGGCGAACCACCAAGGGCTGCATAATGCCCTGACTGCGAATGGAGTCAGCGAGCTCTTCAAGGGCTTCGGCATCAAAGTCCCGGCGCGGCTGATACTTACCGCGCTGCAACAGTTCTACAGGTAATTCTCGCAACTGACCATGAGCCGCATTTGAGGTTGGCGCATCAAAGGCATCAAAGTCCGTATCATCGGCCATGCCGAGCAGCGCATCCAAGCCCTTACCTAAACTCTGTCTTTTTGTGGCCATCGGTTTATTGTCCTGCTGTTTCGGGTTGCTGCTGCTCAGGATCCGCTTTGGCCTGGCGCAGAATTTCCCCTGCAAGAGCCAAATAGGCGAGCGAGCCTTTTGAGTTTCTATCATAGGCCAGAGCAGGTAAGCCATGACTTGGCGCTTCGGCGAGACGAATATTGCGTGGAATACTCACCCGGTAAACGCGATTGCCAAAATATTTTCGCAGCTGAGCAGAGACCGCATTAGTAAGGCTATTGCGCGGGTCATACATGGTGCGCAAGATACCCTCGATGCGAAGACTGGGGTTAATCAATTTGGCGATTTGTTTGATCGTATTGTTAAGCGCCGACAGGCCCTCAAGGGCATAGTACTCACATTGCATGGGAATAATCACGCCATCGCTGGCAACCATTGCATTTACTGTGAGCATATTTAACGAGGGTGGACAGTCGATAATTATATAGTCGTAGTTGCTGGCGACACGCTTGAGCGCATGACGCAACCGTGTCTCGCGACCAATTTCTTGCATCAACTCTACTTCAGCCGCTACCAGATCATCGTTGGAGGGCAGCAGGTGAATTTTCGCCTTGGGGCAGGGAACAATCACTTCTTCAATGGCGACTTTTTCGGTGAGCACATGATAAACACTGGTTTTGCATTTATGTTTATTGACGCCAACACCCATGGTGCTGTTGCCCTGGGGATCCAAATCAACCAATAGAACGCGCTGCTTGTAAGCCGCCAGTGACGACGCCAAGTTAACGCTAGTCGTGGTTTTACCCACTCCACCTTTCTGATTTGCGATTGAAATTATTCTCGCCACTGGACTAACCTTTATGCTGTTTTATCGTTGTACTTTCATCATTGTAATGCGGGTTGCGGCTAATCACGATTAAGTGACGCTCGCCATCGACACCCGGCACCTGCAATATATGAGAAGCATCGACCTTATAGTCTTTGCCAACCTCACTCAACTCCGATTGCGGAAATTTTCCTTTCATTGCCAAAAACAGACCCTTACCGCCCAGCAGGTGAGAACACTTATCCACCATATCTGCAACCGAGGTAAAGGCACGGCTCAATACCGCATCATAGGTCACCTCAGGTATATGCTGCTCGACCCGAGAATTAATCTCGGTGAGATTACTTAGCCCTAGATCGCAGCGCGCCTGAAACAAAAATCGGGTTTTCTTACCGTTGCTGTCAAGCAAGGTGAAATCTCGGTCTGGGCACATTATGGCCAGCGGTATGCCGGGCAAGCCTGCACCGGTTCCCACATCAATTAATCGGTCGCCAACCAGATGAGGCAGCACCGTGAGACTATCCAACAGGTGCAGTTTTATCATCTGCCCAGGATCACGAATGGCGGTCAGGTTGTAGGCTTTATTCCAGGTGATCAGCAGTTGCAGGTAGGCGAGTAGCCTGTCCCGCTGCTCAGAGCTGTATTCCACGCCCATCGCCTGCATACCCGCTTCAAGGATAGGGGTCAGATGCGCTTCAACGGGCAATTTAAGCGGCATGTTTTTTCAACTGCACGATTAATAATGAAATAGCAGCCGGGGTAACACCGGGGATTCTGCTCGCTCTGGCCAATGTTTCAGGTGTGGCTTCAGAGAGTTTTTGCTTTACCTCATTGGACAGACCTTTGATCGACTGATAGTTAAAATCAACCGGAATTCGGGTTTTCTCATGGCGCCGCAGTCGATCGACCTCGTCCTGCTGGCGAGTAATATAACCTGAATACTTGGCGTCGATTTCCACCTGCTCAGCAATTTTATTGTCTACCTGATGCTCTGGGTAGAGAGAGCCAATAATCTTATAGTTAATCTCAGGTCGCTTAAGTAACTCGAACAGGGAGTACTCATGGGAGAGTTTATTTTCAATATGCGCTGAAAGCTTTTCCGCGGTGTCACTGGCCGGTTGAATCCAGGTGCTTTTTAAGCGCTGACGCTCAAGCTCAATCGCTTCACGCTTTTCACTAAACTGCTTCCAACGATCGTCATTGACCAGACCCAGCTCGCGGCCTTTTTCTGTGAGACGCATATCGGCATTATCTTCCCGCAGCAGTAAGCGGTACTCGGCGCGACTGGTAAACATTCGGTAGGGCTCCGTGGTGCCCATAGTGATCAGATCGTCCACTAAAACGCCAATATAGGCTTCGTCGCGACGGGGACACCAGCTCTCACGACCTTGAACCTGCAGTGCAGCGTTGGCTCCGGCTAGCAAGCCCTGTGCCGCTGCTTCTTCATAACCGGTTGTACCATTGATTTGACCGGCAAAAAACAGACCGTTAATGGCTTTAGTTTCCAGCGAATATTTAAGGTCTTGAGGGTTAAAGTAATCGTATTCGATCGCATAGCCTGGGCGAGTAATATGGGCATTTTCAAAACCGACTATGGAGCGCACCAAGGATAACTGCACGTCAAAGGGCAGGCTTGTGGAGATACCATTGGGATAAAGTTCGTAGGTATTTAACCCTTCAGGCTCAATGAAAATCTGGTGTTGGTTTTTATCGGCAAAACGCACCACTTTATCTTCGATTGAAGGACAGTATCTAGGACCAACCCCGTCAATTACACCAGTGTAAAGCGGCGATCGATCCATACCACCTTTGATAATTTCATGGGTCTGGCTATTGGTGTACGTTATCCAGCAGCAGGTTTGTTTCGGGTGTTGAGCAACTGAGCCTAGGTAAGACATAACCGGCTCTGGTTGATCGCCCCACTGCTCCGGTAGCAGGGTAAAGTCCACGCTTCGCGCATCAATTCGCGGCGGAGTGCCTGTTTTAAGTCGCTCAACGCGAAAGGGCAGTGATCGCAAACGCTGGGAGAGATTTAGCGCTGGAGGGTCTCCGGCGCGGCCAGCAGAATAATTCTCCATGCCTATATGGATTTTCCCCGCAAGAAAAGTCCCTGCAGTAACCACCACAGTCTTGGCTTTAAAAGTTAAGCCCATCTGAGTTACTACGCCTGTAGCCCGGTCACCCTCAACAATTAGATCATCGACGGCCTGTTGAAAAATGGTGAGGTTTTGCTGATTTTGAAGTATGTCCAGGATTGCAGCTTTGTATAGAACACGGTCAGCCTGAGCTCGAGTGGCACGCACTGCTGGGCCTTTGCGCGAATTAAGCACCCGGAACTGAATGCCACCAAGATCCGTGGCTTTAGCCATTGCACCGCCCAGGGCGTCGATCTCTTTGACTAGGTGGGTCTTGCCTATACCGCCTATAGCTGGGTTGCAGGACATCTGCCCCAGAGTTTCAATGTTGTGGGTCAGCAACAAGGTGTTGCACCCCATGCGCGCTGCAGCAAGGCAGGCTTCAGTGCCGGCATGGCCACCGCCAACAACAATCACATCAAAACTATCAGGGTAATTCATAAAGCTTAATCAAGTGGCAAATTAATGGTCGGCCATTATACGTTCCCATGATCAATGTTTTGTTACTTTATTTTGTCCCCTTATTTTATTAACTTATTAAGTAATTATTTATATATATAGTTAGTAGAGATTATTGTTGTTGTTATTAGCTAGGCTGTGTTTTGGGGATAAGTCAATAAAGCCGATTAAAAACAGTTTGTTAGAGGTATATTTCTATGTATGACACTGTTAGTGGAAAATGATTTGAACTGTATTGCGGGTGTGTAACGATGTATAGATATTGGCCTGTTTTTCAAAGTAGGCTGTTTAAGGCGTTTACTGTGGATAGATAAAAATTTTATCCACCTGTTAATCACAGGTTAGTGTTTTCGGAGCAACATTTTACTGACTGACTCTTTTTGTGGCAGGTTTTTAGGCACTAGCTGGGGATATCCTGTGTGAACTCTGGGGGTAGGTGAGTTTTTCTTTATCGTCCTCTTTATTATCCTCGTTATCACCGTCTTTACTGTCTTCTTGTCAGTACTCGATATAAGGTAATAAGAAGGCAATTACGGGGTTTTTTCAATTAGGCATTGAATCGAGGTGTGAATTTCATTAAACTCCCGCGCCCTGGCCAACTACTACCTTAGGTAACAGCAGGTACTACAGTTGGCACAAGTGAATTTTAGCTATTTTTCGGATTAGACGTTATGAAAAGAACATTTCAACCTAGCATAATCAAGCGTAAGCGCACTCATGGCTTTAGAGCTCGTATGGCAACTGTTGGCGGCCGTGCCGTTTTAAACCGTCGTCGCGCCAAAGGCCGTAAGCGTTTAGCTGCTTAAGTGCTTGCAGGGCTACCTATGCCCGGGGCTGCCTTCGGTAAAAATCGACGCTTACTCAAATCCTCCGATTACACGGAGGTTTTTGATAATAATAGCGTTCGGGTGGCCCACCCCAATCTCCTTATTCTCTCTGAACCCAATGGCACGGAAATGTCCCGATTGGGCTTAGTGATCGGCAAAAAAAACGTCCCCACAGCCGTTGCACGAAACAAAATCAAACGCGTAGTGCGTGAGACTTTTCGTCTGACCGAATTACCTGTGGCCGTTGATCTCGTATTTCTCGCCCGAAAAGACCTGGGTAAGCTTTCCTCAGCTGAATTGTCCGCCCTAATCCAGCAATCTTGGGGTAGACTGATCGTGCGTCTAAATAAAGAGATTAACCGCGATGCGTAGGTTGGCTGTCGGACTGATAATAGGGTTAATAAAAGCCTATCAATACTCCATTAGTCCGCTGTTGGGGTCTAATTGCCGTTTTCACCCCAGTTGCTCCCATTACGCGGAAGAAGCATTTCGTCGCTTTGGGGTCGTGAAGGGGGGTTATCTTACGCTGCTGAGAATAGTAAAATGCCAACCTTTCCATTCAGGGGGTTACGATCCGGTACTACCGGTAGAACATTCTGGTAAATCGGATACAACAGTCTCCGTTAACAATAATCACACAGAGTCATAAATCGAATGGATTGGAAGAAAAGCCTAAATATCGCGGCGATTGGTTTCGTTGCATGGTTGCTCATTATCGAGTGGAGCAATTTCCAGGACAATGCCGCGAGCCAGGCGCCGCAGCAAGAATCTGAGTTAATCATTCCACAGCCCTCCCAGTTGCCTAGCATTGAAAATCAGTCGGCTATGCAGTCGAGCAGTCAGTCAGTCAGCCAGCAAAGCAATCAGCTTGTCGATGAATTACCCACGTTGGATCAGGCGCCAGTCGCCGTGATTGAAAAACGAGTGGATACACGACTGGTGACTGTCACCACTGATACCATTGAAGTGACTATAGATACCTTAGGTGGCGACATAGTTCAGGTGAAGCTGCTCAACCATCTGACCAAAATGGCAGAGGATGGCGGCGAGCCCTTCACGTTGTTGACGCGATCGTCTACAAACGAATATATTGCCCAGAGCGGCCTGATTGGTAAAAATGGCACGGATACCCGAGAGGGACGCGCCGTTTACTCCGCCTCAGCCAGCGAGTATAGCCTCAGCGCCAATGATGCTTCATTAAATGTTGATCTAACACTGAATCAAAACGGCGTGAGACTGGTTAAGCGATTCTCCTTTAGCCGTTCCGAGTATGTGATTGGCGTTAGCTACCTGATTAATAACAGCAGCTATGACCCCTGGGAAGCGACCTTTTATGGTCAGATTAAGCGTGATTCCCATGAGCCACTGGTTGAGTCGAGCGGTGGCATACAGCCTTACTTGGGCGCAGCCTTAAGAGAGGCTGATAAGAATTTCGCCAAGCATGACTTCTCTGATATTGAAGACGACTCTGTTAAGAGTAGTATTGAAGGCGGCTGGGTGGCCATGGTTCAGCACTACTTTGTCAGTGCCTGGATTCCACCAGCGGATCAGAATAACAATTTCAGTCTGCGCAAGCTCTCCGGTCAAGATGTTTACCTGTTTGGCTTCACCGGCGAAAAGATCAATGTGGCTGCTGGATCTTACGGTGAATATAACGCCCAGTTTTATGTGGGCCCCAAAGATCAGGTCAAGCTCGAAGAACTGGCTGAATATCTTGATTTAACTGTCGATTATGGCTTCCTGTGGATGTTGGCTAAGCCTATATTTGCGGCGATGAAGTTTATTCATTCAGTTGTTGGCAACTGGGGTTGGTCGATTATTCTGCTGACCATTGGCATTAAGATTCTTTTGTATCCATTGTCAGCGGCTAGCTTGCGCTCTATGGCAAAAATGCGCAGCCTGCAGCCGAAGATGGAGCGTCTTAAAGAGACCTATGGCGATGATCGCCAAAAGATGTCTCAGGAATTGATGGGCCTGTATAAGAAAGAGAAAGTGAATCCTGCTGGCGGTTGTTTCCCGATGCTGCTGCAGATGCCCGTGTTTTTGGCGCTTTACTGGGTGCTCTTGGAGAGTGTGGAGATACGTCACTCTCCTTGGATCTTTTGGATAGACGATCTGTCAGCTAAGGATCCCTACTTTATACTGCCGCTGATAATGGGTGCCAGCATGTTGTTGATGCAAAAGCTGCAGCCAATGCCAACTGATCCAACACAGGCTATGGTCATGAAAATCATGCCAATCGCCTTTACCTTCTTCTTTATGATCTTCCCGTCGGGACTGGTTCTCTACTGGACTGTTAACAACCTGCTGTCTATGTTCCAGCAATGGTACGTAAACCGTCAGTTGGCCAGTGCCTCTGCGGCGGCCGCGGGTAAAGCGGTAAAAAAATAGCCTTATGTGATACCGGGTTAGATATAGATAGGTTATAAAACTAAAGGCCCTTTTGAGGGCCTTTTTTATCGGGGTCCTTTTGTTACGGGCTTATTATTGCGGCCTTTTTATTGAGGTGTATTTGTGCAAAACAGTTTAGACAGCATTGTTGCTATAGCGACTGCGCCAGGTCGCGGTGGCGTAGGTATTGTGCGTGTATCTGGCCCTGATATAAGTGCTTTTACTCGTGCCATAATCGGCAAAAAACTGCTGCCGCGACAGGCAACCTTCTCACATTTTAGTGGAGCCAATGGCGATGTCATCGATGAAGGGGTGGCAATCTATTTTCCCGCACCGGCGTCTTTTACAGGGGAGCATGTTCTAGAGTTGCAGGGCCATGGCGGTCCAGTGATTTTGGATGCCTTGGTACAGCGCTGCGTGCAGTTGGGTGCTAGACCTGCCAGGCCAGGAGAGTTTAGTGAGCGCGCCTTTTTAAACGACAAACTGGATCTGGCCCAAGCTGAGGCCATTGCTGATCTGATTGATGCAACCTCGATCCAGGCGGCACGCTGTGCGGTTCGTTCCCTTCAAGGTGATTTTTCACAGCTGGTTAATGACCTCGTCGAGCGCTTGATTAATATCCGGCTCTACGTTGAGGCTGCAATTGATTTTCCTGAAGAAGAGATCGACTTTCTCGCTGATGAGCGGCTGACTGCAAACCTGCAACAGTTAAGACATGATCTCACCGACACTCTGGGCAAGGCACAGCAGGGTTCGCTGCTTCGTGACGGCATGACAGTGGTATTGGCAGGAAAGCCCAATGCCGGGAAGTCGAGTCTGTTAAATGCGCTTGCTGGCCGCGATGCCGCGATTGTGACACCCAAGGCTGGTACCACCCGCGATGTACTTCGTGAAACCATAACCCTTGACGGTATGCCACTGCATATAGTGGATACAGCTGGGTTGCGTGAAAGTGATGACGAGATTGAGCTCGAGGGCATTAGGCGCGCTTGGTTGGAAATTGAGCAAGCTGATCAGCTGCTGTTTTTGGTGGATGCAAACGAAACTGATAACCCGGATCTGACTGCTATTTGGCCGGAGTATTTCGCCCGCTTTGGTAATGCGAAACAGCCCATAACAGTAGTGTTAAATAAGATCGACGAGTCTGGCCACAGTCCTGGAAGGCTGGCTGATGACTCGAATAGCTTTGCTATCTCGGCGAAGCATAAGGCTGGTCTCGATCAGTTGGTGGCTTTTCTGCAGTCGAGTATGGGGTTTGAGGAGCGCAGCGAAGGCGTGTTCTCTGCCCGTCGCCGTCATCTCGCTGCCCTAGAAAAAGCCCTTGAGTTAGTGATTGTTGGGCAGCGACAGTTAAGTGGCAGTGGCGCTGGTGAGTTACTCGCCGAAGACCTTCGGCTGGCGCAAGCTCATCTCTCTGAAATTACAGGGGTGTTCACCTCTGATGACCTGCTGGGGCATATCTTTTCGTCGTTTTGTATTGGAAAGTGACTTGTTTCTTAGCTCGAGTCACTTTCGGATATTTTGACTGCTGGCTAACCTTCAATAGACGCCGGGATAGCGCCTTACGCACTGGTTTTATACTGGTTATATACAGCTTATCCACAGATGTTGGTTAAATATTAACCATATCTTGTTTGTTTCCCTGTGAATAAAAATAAGTTTGATATTCCATAAGCTATTGAAATATATATATTTAATATTTAAGTGTGAAAATTGTCACATTTTTTCAGTGTGGATAAATCTGAATTAGGCGTATAGACTCCAAAGCTGTTAAAAACTCAGTGACATGCAGCTCTTATTGCGGTCTGAGCCTGTGTATAAGAATAAAAAATTTGATTCGTTGACGGCCTGCCGTAATCGAATTGTTTAGTTAGCGATTACAGTGCTGATATTAAGGCTCTGCTGTCATTTTACTCTGTAGAATTTTGGGGTTCGCATTGAATCAAGAAACAAAATTAGTTGGCTTAAATCCGATTGCAGGGCATGGAGCGTTGAATCTAACAGGTGGTGAACAGTTGATCGATGAAAGTGCCCTCGAAGTGGTTTGGGCTGGTTGTACCCAACAATTAAGTGATGAGTTGCCGGCCCAGCAGTTTAATACCTGGATTCGGCCTCTGCGGGCTCAGTTGTTTATTGACGACGCTGATAGCGCCGAAATGTCCCAGAGAGTTCAGCTCATAGCCCCCAATCGGTTTATTGAAGATTGGGTACAAAATAAGTTTCTCTCTCGTATTGAAGAATTGTTTGCCCAGTTTGACGCCGGGCATTGCACTGTGGCCGTGGTGGCTCAGGCAGAAAAGGCGCCAGCCTTTCAAGGTAGTGCTCCCCTCAGGGCTAACGTTTCTCGTCCTGCTCTGGTTTCCGCTGAGCAAATTGCCGATCAGCAGTCACCCTCGGGTTTTGTGCCTCAGGAAACGCCTGTTATCCAGCGTATTCAGGCGCCAGCGATTATTACCTCTGCTGCTGAGCACAGTCTTAAAAGTAATCTCAATAATGCCTTTACCTTCGATAGTTTCGTTGAGGGTAAGTCCAATCAGCTGGCTCTAGCAGCGGCCCAGCAAGTTGCAGAAAATCCCGGTGGCTCTTATAACCCGCTGTTTATCTATGGCGGTGTTGGTCTGGGTAAGACGCATCTTATGCATGCTGTGGGCAATGCATTGCGGGTGCGCAAGCCCGATGCGAAAATTGTCTACCTGCATTCGGAGCGCTTTGTTGCGGATATGGTTAAAGCCCTACAACTCAAGGCGATCGATGAGTTTAAGCAGTTTTACCGCTCTGTGGATGCATTGCTAATTGATGATATTCAGTTTTTTGCCGGCAAGGAGCGCAGCCAGGAAGAGTTTTTCCATACCTATAACGCCTTGCTAGAGCGCGGCCAGCAGATGATCTTGACCTGTGACCGCTACCCGAAAGAAATTAATGGGGTTGAGGAGCGACTCAAGTCGCGCTTTGGTTGGGGATTAACTGTTGCGGTTGAGCCTCCTGAACTAGAGACTCGAGTGGCGATCCTGATCAACAAGGCAGAGCAGGCCGGTATGGACCTCTCCCGAGACGCGGCGTTCTTTATAGCTCAGCGTATCCGCTCCAATGTCCGTGAGCTGGAAGGGGCGCTTAAAAGGGTCATGGCGCACGCCCAATTTAGTGGTCGGGTTATTGATATAGATTTAATTCGAGAATCCTTGAAAGACTTGTTGGCGCTGCAGGATAAGCTGGTTACCATAGACAACATTCAGAGAGTGGTGGCGGACTACTATAAGTTGAAAATGTCCGACTTGCTCTCTAAGCGACGCAGCCGCTCAGTGGCGCGACCGCGGCAGGTTGCCATGGCATTAGCCAAAGATTTGACCAACTACAGCTTGCCTGAAATCGGTGAGTCGTTTGGTGGTCGAGACCATACCACTGTGCTTCATGCCTGTCGTAAGGTAAAAGAATTAGAGGCCACGGATAGAGATATGGAACGAGATTTAAAGAATCTCTATCGAACTCTATCTAATTAATACGTCTTTAAAGTTAGGCGCGTAAATTTAGGCCTGCAAAAGTAAAGTCCTTTGAACTTAGGGCCTGTAGGTAGAGTTATTAAATAGACATTTAACAGACTTTTAATAGTCGTTTAACAGACATCTTAAACAGTGCTGGAGATTAATCCTTATCATGAAATTTAGCCTTTCCCGTGAAGCTTTACTCAAACCCTTACAGTTAGTTGTCGGTGTTGTAGAGAGACGCCAGACGCTGCCTATTTTGTCTAATGTTCTGCTAACGCTGGACGGCTCTAAGTTAGCGGTTACCGGCACTGATCTGGAAGTTGAAATCATTGGTCACGCTGATGTGGTGAGTGCTGACGAGGCGGGAGAGGTCACTGTTTCGGCGCGCAAGTTGCTGGATATCTGCCGTTCCCTACCTGAAGGCGCGAATATCAAGTTTTCCAGTAGTGATGGCAAGGCTCAGGTAGTGAGTGGCCGCAGCCGCTTCACTCTGGCGACTCTACCGGCCAACGAATTTCCCTCTGTGGATAATGGCGAAAATAATATCCAGTTCGATATAGATGCAGCGATTTTAAAGAATCTTATCGATGCCACTTCCTTTGCTATGGCGCAGCAAGATGTGCGCTATTACCTCAATGGTATGCTCTGGGAAGTAAGCGCCAACAAACTCCGCGCAGTAGCCACAGACGGGCATCGCATGGCGCTCTGCGATGCTGAGTGCAACATTGAAGTGACTGAGTTAACTAAGGCGATACTGCCGCGTAAAGGTGTTATTGAGCTGTCGCGCCTGGTCGCTGATGAGGGTGTGGTGCGGGTGGCTATGGGTTCAAATCATATTCGGGTAGATGGTAGCGATTATTGCTTTACCTCCAAGCTGGTTGATGGTGCTTACCCGGACTATGACCGCGTATTGCCCAAGGGTGGCGATAAGTTGGTCGAGGGCAATCGTGCAGAGCTTAAGCAGGCCTTTGGTCGCACAGCTATTCTCTCTAACGAGAAGTATCGCGGTGTACGCATTATGCTGTCCAATGGTGCAATTAAAATGGTCGCCAACAATCCAGAGCAGGAAGAGGCTGAAGAGGAAGTCGGCGTTGACTATGCTGGAGATGAGTTGGAGATTGGCTTCAATGTCAGTTATCTGCTGGATGTACTCAATGTCTTAAAAGGCGATACGGTGCGACTGACTCTATCTGATTCAAGTAGCAGTGCCCTAGTAGAAGATGCTGCTGATGGATCTGCTGTCTACGTGGTTATGCCTATGCGACTGTAGAGAGCCATTGGTTCATCTCTCTATAGTAGCCGGCGCTGCCAACTAATGTTTTTATCAAAGCTGGACATATTTCAGGTCCGTAACCTGCAAGCTGTCCAGCTGTCCTGTCATCCCCAGGCCAATATTATCTATGGGGCCAATGGCAGCGGCAAAACCAGTCTACTCGAATCTATCTATTTGCTCGGCCGTGGCCGCTCGTTTCGTCATCGGGACCTCCGGGTTGTGGTCAATAATGACGCCGACGAGTTGATTGTGTCTGCTCGTTTGAATCGAGAGCTCAGTGGGTCCAGTCACCAGTTGGGTATCAAGCGGACGTCGAAGGGCCAGTTTGAGGCGCGAGTTGACGGGCAATCTCTACAGTCTGCAGTACAGCTGGTTGCGGAGTTACCGCTTCAGTTAATTGATGCTCATAGCTTTATGCTGCTCGAGGGTGGCCCCCTGCAGCGCAGACAGTTTTTGGATTGGGGTGTGTTCCACGTGGAACATACTTACACCGAGGTCTGGCGGCGCTTTCAAAAAACGCTAAAACAGCGCAATCAACTGCTTCGCCATGGTAGAATGGACGAGGAAATGCTGAGCACCTGGACAGCTGAACTTATCCCTCTATGCCAGCAGATCACCGAGTTTAGAAGGGCCTACCTAGCCCAGCTCAGTACGCAGATCCATAGAGCTCTGAGCGCCTTTGATGGCCTGGGTAAGGTTAGCTTTGACTACTACTGTGGTTGGGATGATGGTCGATCACTTGAAGAGGTTTATGTTCAGGACCAGGCTCGAGATATTGCCACCAAAACAACAAATCATGGTGCGCACCGAGCAGATATAAGAATAAAGGTAGATGGCCAGCCAGCGGCTGATCATCTGTCGAGAGGGCAGATAAAGCTCCTTGTTTATGCACTCAAGTTAGCTCAGGCAAGTCATTATAGGGAAAAGTCAGGTGAGTCCTGCCTGTTCCTGCTAGACGATTTGCCAGCTGAGCTTGATTACCAGCATAGAGGGCAGGTGATTGCTTATCTGAATGATCTTGGTTGCCAGTACTTTATCACTGGTGTGGATAAACAAGATTTTGAGCCATTGCTAAAAAAGATGCCCCACAAGATGTTCCATATGGAACATGGCGCGGCTTCGATTGATGAAACAACAGGAATAGAGAGTTTATGACTGACGAACAGAATTACGATTCTTCCAGTATTAAAGTACTAAAAGGTTTGGATGCAGTACGAAAGCGCCCAGGCATGTACATTGGTGATACTGATGACGGCACTGGTTTGCACCACATGGTGTTTGAGGTGGTTGATAACTCGATTGATGAGGCCCTAGCGGGGCACTGTTCCGAGATCAAAATTGTCATTCATCAGGATGAATCCATTACTGTCTCAGACAATGGTCGCGGTATTCCTACAGAGATGCACGAAGAGGGCGTCTCTGCGGCAGAGGTCATTATGACTGTGCTCCATGCTGGCGGTAAGTTCGATGACAACTCCTATAAGGTTTCTGGCGGTCTCCACGGTGTAGGTGTTTCGGTGGTTAACGCACTATCAGTTGCCCTGCGTCTGACCATTCGTCGTGGCGGTAAGGTCCATGAGCAGCATTACTCCCATGGTGAGCCTCAGGGTCCGCTGACGATTGTTGGTGATACTGAAGAGTCCGGCACAGAGGTGCACTTTGTACCCTCAGTGGGTACCTTTACCAATATTAAATTCCATTTTGAGGTCTTGGCTAAGCGCCTGCGCGAGCTGTCTTTCCTCAATTCCGGCGTCCGCATTGTCTTGGCCGACGAGCGCAGTGGCAAGGAAGAGGTCTACGCCTACGAGGGTGGCTTGAGAGCCTTTGTCGAGTTTCTTAATACCAATAAAACCACTGTAAACAAGATTATGCATTTCGACACCCATCGCGAAGATGGCACCAGTGTTGAGGTTGCCCTGCAGTGGAACGATGGTTTTCAGGAAAATATTCACTGCTATACCAATAATATTCCACAGCGTGATGGCGGTACCCACTTAGCGGGTTTCCGCTCAGCCCTGACCCGAGGCCTTAATACCTATATTGAGAAAGAGGGTATCAATGGTAAAGCGAAGGTCGCCACTACTGGTGATGACGCCCGTGAAGGTCTAACGGCAATTGTCTCAGTGAAAGTGCCGGATCCGAAATTCTCCTCGCAGACCAAAGACAAGCTTGTGAGTTCAGAGGTTAAAACCGCTGTTGAGCAGGAAATGGGCGAGAAGTTCACCGAGTTCTTGCTTGAGTTCCCTCAGGATGCCCGTGCCGTTGTGAACAAAATGATCGACGCAGCTCGCGCTCGAGAGGCTGCTCGTAAAGCCCGTGAAATGACGCGACGCAAGGGTGCGCTGGATATTGCTGGCCTACCAGGTAAGCTCGCCGACTGTCAGGAAAAAGATCCCGCCTTATCTGAACTCTACTTAGTGGAGGGAGACTCTGCAGGGGGTTCTGCCAAGCAGGGTCGGGATCGCCGCACCCAGGCAATTCTGCCTCTCAAGGGTAAGATCCTCAATGTTGAGAAGGCGCGTTTCGATAAGATGCTTTCCAGCGCTGAAGTGGGCACCCTGATTACAGCCCTGGGTTGTGGTATAGGTACAGAAGAATTCAATGTCGCTAAATTGCGTTACCACACAGTGGTTATCATGACCGATGCGGACGTGGATGGATCGCATATTCGTACTCTACTGTTAACCTTTTTCTTCCGCCAAATGCGTGAGTTGGTTGAGCAGGGCCATATCTTTATCGCCCAGCCACCACTGTATAAAGTGAACCGCGGCAAGAGCGAAAAGTATGTAAAAGACGACGATGCACTGTTGGAGTATTTGACGGCTAAAGCCCTCGAAAATGCCGCTCTGTATGTCAACGCTACGGCCCCTGGTATTAAAGGAACCGCCCTAGAAGATCTGGTGAGCAAGTACCGTCATGTTCTAGGTCTGGTTGATCGCATGTCGTTGGTTTACCCTAAAGAAATCCTTCATGCACTGGTTTATGCGAAGAGGTTTTCACCAGAACTTCTGGAAAATCGTAGCGATCTTGAGGTTTGGTGTGCCGATCTTCAGGAAAAGCTCATACTATCGGATAGCGGAACACATCGTTACAAGGTCGTGGTAGACGAAGATAAAGAACATAATATCTTCCAGCCCAAGGTTGAGATTACCGCTCACGGTATCCCTAACTACCATCTGCTCAGTCGGGAACTATTTGCCGCTAACGAGTACCGTGCAATTGCCGGCCTAGGTGAAGTATTGCAGGGGCTGATAGAAGAGGGTGCCTATGTTCAGCGGGGCGAGCGCAACGCCCAGGTTGAGAGCTTCACCGAAGCGCTTGATTGGCTAATGGCTGAATCACGCAGAGGCATAAGCACTCAGCGCTATAAAGGACTGGGTGAAATGAACCCTGGCCAGCTCTGGGACACTACTATGGATCCTGATGCTCGACGCATGTTACGCGTGACTATCGAAGACGCCATCGCTGCAGATCAGATGTTTACTACCCTAATGGGTGATCAGGTTGAGCCGCGCCGTGAGTTTATTGAAACTAATGCCCTGTCTGTGGTCAACTTGGACGTCTAATCTGTCGCTAGTGATTCGCTCCAATATAAAAACGCCGCCTTCAATCGAGACGGCGTTTTTGTTTGTCTGCTTTATACATAGGGGCAAGAGCTGAGAGAGTCTTTTTTTTACCTAGAGCCGTCAGCCGCCTAAAGAGCCTCGGCGATCCACTTGTGTGCTTGCTCGGTTAACTCCCGAGGTTTGCCATTGGCGGTATCTATAGGAGGCCCAATCACCAGATGAATCGTGCCTGGCGTTTTTAGCCAGCTATCCGCAGGCCAGCAGCGCCCAGCATCGTGGCGTACTGGCAGCAGTTGCACGCCAGCGGTCTTGGCCAATGCCGCGCCACTAGTCATAAAGGTGCCCACTTCTCCAGTGCGAATACGTGTCCCCTCAGGGAAAATAACCACATTGATGCCCTGGCCTAAGCGCTGCTTACCCTGCTTTAACACTTGTCGAATAGCGCCCCCCGGGTTGGAGCGCTTAATGGCGATGGCTCGCATAAAATAGAGCCCCCAACCAAACAGCGGGATCCACAGGAGCTCGCGCTTGAGAATCATACTCGCAGGAACAAACAGAAACTGAAGAAAAAAGGTTTCCCAGGTGCTTTGATGGTTGCTGAGTACCACACAGGCGTTAGCTGGAATATTTTCTCGACCATGGACTTTGATTTTGACGCCACAGGTCAGGCGCAGCCACAGCATTAGCATTCTATTGCCTGAAGTGACAAAGAGTTGGCGATAGCGAAACGGCAACAATCCCACTAAGCAGAGTGCGAGGAGCATTAGCAGGACCAGCACCACCAGCCCAACATAAAAAACAAAGGCTCTTATTCCCTGCCAGATTTTCATCATTCCATTGATCCTGCCCATTAGCCGCTCCCCGCTGCTGAATTCCTTTGTTGCTATTAGCTAGTACTATTTCTTAAGGCCCAAACCGAGCCTTACTTGCTGACTACCAGATGTGAAATATCGGCAACATTTAAAAACAACTGACGCAGGCTGTGAAGCAATGCCAATCGGTTGGCGCGAATTTCAAGGTTATCCGCCATAACTAATACAGTGTCGAAAAAGCTATCTACTGGCTCGCGCAATGTTGCCAGAGCGGCGAGCACGCCCATATAGTTGCGCTGTTTTACAAGTGGCGCAATTAGTAGTGTTAAGCGCTCAATATCTGCTGCTAGCTGAGTCTCTGCTGGGTCTTCAAATAGAGTTGAATCAATCTTAGGGCCAATGTTGGCCTCACCCTGCTTGACCAAAATATTCAACACACGCTTATTGGCTGCAGCCAGCGCCACGGCTTCAGCGGCGCGCGAGAACTCATCGACAGCCTTGACTCGGGCATCTATATCCAGTGGATTAGAGAGTCCCAGTGCAGCCACTGATGCAAATACCTCAGGGGTGACTTTTTCATCACGATACCAAGACTTTAAGCGCTCAGTGACGTAAGTGAGCACTTGCTCGCATATGGCATCTGAGGTGTCAGTGAGGGCTAACTGATGTGCCGCTGCGGCGATGGCAATTTTCAAGTCTATGTCTATATTGCGCTCGATAATAATACGCAATATGCCCAAGCTGGCTCGTCTTAAGGCAAATGGATCTCGCGACCCTGATGGCTGCTGGCCAATACTGAAGATACCCACCAGGGTATCCAGACGGTCAGCCAGAGCCAGTGCCGCACCAGCAGCACTATCTGGAATGGTATCGCCGGAAAAACGTGGTAGATACTGCTCTAGTAGGGCCGCGGCAACAGCTGGATCTTCACCGTCATTGAGCGCGTAATACCGACCCATCACGCCTTGAAGATCGGCGAATTCCCCAACCATTTCGGTTACTAGGTCAGATTTACAGAGTTCACCCGCACGGCCTGCGACAGTCACATTTGCACCTACAAATGGTGCCAAGGTTTTCGCTAGTTCGCTAACTCGGGCTGTCTTGTCATAGACAGTGCCAAGCTTCGATTGGAAGACAATCTTCCGCAGCGACTCGCGCCGGGCCTCAAGTGTGGTCTTTAAATCAGTGTTATAGAAAAATGCGGCATCGGCTAGGCGTGGACGAATGACTCGTTCATTACCGCTGATAACCTGCTGTGGATCTGAGCTGGCTATATTGGCGACAGTAATAAATAGGGGAAGAAGTTGATTGCTGCCATCCACCACATGAAAGTATTTTTGATGCTGTGCCATCGACGAGATAAGGGCCTCAGCGGGCACCTCTAAAAAGTGCTCCTCAAAGCGACCCATTAATGGCACGGGCCACTCATTTAATGAGGTGACTTCTTCGAGTAAATCTTCGTCGATCACGGCCTCGCCATTGGCAGTCTTCGCCGCGGCCACAACACCTTGACGAATCAATTCTCGACGCTCAGCAAAGTCCACCATTACAAAGGCATCGTATAGTGCGTCGCGATAAGCGCCGGGGGATGTGATTTGAATGTTGCCAGTGCTGTGAAAACGGTGACCGCGGCTAAGATTGCCACTGATTACGCCGAGAATATCAACGGCCACGATATCATTGCCAAACAGCACAACGGCCCACTGTACTGGCCGGACAAATTCTTGACGGCTGCGGCCCCAGCGCATTGGCTTGGGAATCGGCAGGGCAGAGAGTGATTGATTAATAATGGCGCCCAAAAGGGCTTCAGTATTGCTACCGGAAATACTCTGACGCACGCAGAGCTTGTCCTGTTGGCCGTCGTTCTCCACTAGCTCTGCTAGGGCCCCAATATCGAGACCATTCTTTCTGGCAAAGGCTTCGGCAGCCTTGGTTGGCTGACCCTCAGCATCAAAGGCAACTTTGAGTGGTGGACCCCAGCTGACAACATCTTGGTTTGGAGTCTGTTCAGCCAGATCTGTAATCAACACTGCCAGGCGGCGTGGCGCCGCGTAGGTTGTCATGTTGCTAAAGTGTAGTTGCTTGTCTTTTAAGGCTTGGCTAATGCCACTGGCAAAGGTCTCAGACAGCTGGCGTAATACTTTCGGTGGCAGCTCTTCAGTGCCAATTTCAACTAGAAAATCTTTACTCACTTTGAGGCTCCCGCTTTCTTTTTGGCTCGTTCTTGCTTAGCCAGTTCCTGTGCCTGTTCTGAGGCGACCCGGGCGATGACTTCTTCAGCAAGATCCTTGTCGGCGAGGGGGAAGCCCAGCGCTAATCGTGAATCAAAATAACCCTGAGCAACGGCGCGCGACAATGTGCGGACCCGCAAGATATAGCGCTGACGCTCAGTCACTGAAATCGCATGGCGCGCATCCAGCAGGTTAAAGGCATGGGATGCTTTCATTACCATTTCATAGGCGGGCAGGGGCAGGCCAGCCTCGGTCAGTCGTATGCTGTCTTTCTCATACTGATCAAACTGGGCAAACAGCGCATCTACATCGGCATGCTCAAAATTAAACGTCGACATCTCCACTTCGTTTTGGTGGAACACATCGCCGTAGGTCACGTCGCCCTGTGGCCCATGAGCCCAGACTAAATCATAGATACTGTCGACACCCTGAAGATACATAGCGATGCGCTCGAGACCGTAGGCAATCTCGCCGGTGACCGGATAGCACTCAAGTCCGCCAGCTTGCTGGAAATAGGTAAACTGAGTGATTTCCATACCATTGAGCCAGACCTCCCAACCGATTCCCCAGGCTCCCAGCGTTGGCGATTCCCAGTTGTCTTCAACAAAGCGCACATCGTGCACCTGGGTGTCTATTCCCAGGGAGCGCAAGGAACCGAGATAGAGTTCTTGAAACTCGGGTGGCGAAGGCTTCATGGCCACCTGAAACTGGTAGTAATGCTGCAGTCGGTTAGGGTTTTCACCATAGCGACCGTCAGTGGGGCGACGGCAACCTTGAACATAGGCACTGTTCCAGTTTTCAGGGCCAATGGCGCGCAGAAATGTCGCCGGATGAAAGGTGCCAGCACCCACTTCCATATCCAGTGGTTGAAGCACCACACAACCCTGGTCAGCCCAGTATTGTTGCAGTCTGATAATTAGCTCCTGAAAAGTTTCAGGGGGCGTGCCGACATTGCTCAAGGTGAATACCTGCGGGTCTGAGGAACAGTTAAAAGGTGATTTTTATCGCGAATGAGCAATTATAGAGGGACAGCTCAATAAAGAAAGGCCGGAGGCGCGCTAAAGCGCCAATTAAAGTCCCCGAATTACAATCAGTTATGCATATAATACCTGCCTTCACGCAGGCAGCAGCAAAATCCTGCCCAGCAAGCATCGATTTACTATTCAGAGGAATGGATTCAATGGTACATGTACGACACGGCGAAAAGGTTCGCAAAGCAGTATTTCCGGTAGCTGGTATGGGCACACGTTTTCTGCCAGCAACCAAAGCCAACCCGAAAGAGATGTTGCCGGTTGTCGACAAGCCATTAATTCAGTATGCGGTTGAGGAGGCAGTAGAAGCCGGTATTACCGAGATGATTTTTATCACCGGCCGCAACAAGCGCAGTATTGCCGATCACTTCGACAAAGCCTACGAGTTGGAACATGAGCTGGAAAAGAACAATAAAACCAAGCTTCTGCATATAGCCCAGAACATTGTCCCCAAGGGCGTTAGCTGTACTTATATTCGCCAGAACGAAGCTCTGGGTCTGGGCCATGCTGTATTAACTGCAGCCCACCTTATTGGCGACGAGCCCTTCGCAGTGATTCTCGCCGACGATCTTATCCACGGCGAGAAAGGCGCTGTTCGACAGATGGTTGAGCAATACGAATTTTACAAAAGCTCGGTTATCGCAGTGCAAAAAGTCCCAGGACCAGAGATTTCTGCCTATGGCGTGATCAGTGGCCAGCGTCAGGCCGACAGAGTTCACCTGCTGGACAAAATTGTTGAAAAGCCAAAATTTGAAGATGCACCCTCGGATATGGGTGTTACCGGTCGCTATATCTTTACGCCACAAATCTTTAAGCACCTGGCTAACTTAAAGCCGGGCGCCGGTGGTGAGTATCAGCTCACAGATGCCATTCAGACATTGCTCACCGAAGAGCAGGTACTGGCCTATGAATATACTGGTACTCGCTATGACTGCGGTAGCAAGATGGGTTTGCTTAAGGCCAATATTGAACTAGGCTTGCTGCATGGCGAAATTGGTGAAGATCTGAGGGCTTACTTGCGCGATGAGCTTATCGCCAAGCTTTAATAAAGACACTTTGATAAGCGTCACAATCAGCTCGATTATTGAGAGGAGGCTAGGTAACAGGAATGAAAAATTTTATTCTGGTGCTACTGTACCGCAGCTTTGCGTTTCTGCCCCTCAGCCTGAGTCGCGCATGTGGCCGTGGCCTTGGGTGGTTAGTCCTTACGTTGGAACTCTCACATGTGCAGATTACCCGGGTCAACCTGCGGCTGTGCTACCCCGAGCTTTCGGCTGATGCCATTGAACAGCTCTGCAAGCAGCATATGCTGCACCTGGGTCAAGTCTTTTTAGAAACCCCCCGGCTCTGGGATAGTTCTGCAGAATGGTTGGAAAGCAAGATACTCTCTGTTGAGGGTTTAGATTTGCTGGAGGAGGCACTGGCTGAGGAGTCCGGAACTATTCTAGTTTGCCCTCATCAGGGCAATTGGGAAGTGGTAGGTCCCTGGATTACTCAATATACCAAGCTGACAATACTCTATGATCCGCCAAAAATTGCCTCTCTCGGACGCTGGATAAAAACCTCGCGCGAGCGATCCGGTGCAACATTAGTACCCGCGAGTATAAGAGGTGTTGCCGCGTTGACCAAAGCCTTAAAGCGCGGTGAGACTACAGGGATTTTACCTGACCAGCAGCCAGCACGGGAAAGCGGCATTGTGGTGCCCTTTATGGGGGTTCCTGCGCTGACTATGACTCTAGTTACCAATCTAGTCAAACGATCAAATAGCCGGGCGCTCTTAGTTGCGGCCCTGCGTGAGCCAGGTGGTTGGAGACTGCATTTTTTACCTGTCAGTGAGCAACTTTATAGTGAGGATCAGGTTACAGCGATTAGCGCATTAAATGATGATGTGGCTCGTATTGTCGCGCTGGCACCGGCCCAGTACCAATGGGAATACAAGCGCTTCCGTATGCAACCCGACGGTCGTGACATCTATGCCAAAGACACATAAAAGAATCCATTCTCTAGCGCCACCTCACTTTTCCGATACGGCTATCTGGCAACCTTTTACAGCTGCCAGTGCCAAGCCTGTTCCGCCCTTTTGGCGCGATTGGTTAATGGACCCTGGGTCTTTAACTCAGCGCCTACTCGACGCCAGTGATGGACAATTTCAGGTTGAGGTATTGAGCCAGTCTCTGCAGCGACCGGGCCTCTCGGAGCGTCGCGCCCTGTCTCTTCCTGAGCATCGGCTGGCGCTAGTGCGCGAAGTCATATTGATGGGTCGCGGTGTGCCATGGGTGTTTGCGAGGAGTGTTATTCCCCTGCAGACCCTGACTGGTCGCTTGCGCAAATTGCGTCATCTCGACAACAGTCCTCTGGGAGCGCTGTTATTTAGCGACCCAAGCATGAGCCGTGAACCATTGCAGTGGGCTTGTATAGAGCCCAACGGGCAGCCATTAGCTAAACAGTTAGAGTGCATGGATCAACCGGTTTGGGGACGTCGCTCGGTGTTTAAACTGTCGGCCAAGCCGATGCTAGTCTGCGAAGTCTTTTTGCCTGGCTTTTTATCAAACGCGCCATCAACTATGTCACCGAGAGTTTCATTAGGCGTTTCATTAGGAGCTAAGCCCCATGACTAACCCCTCAACGCCTCACCCCTGGCTGCGCCTGACACGTTTGGATAAACCTATAGGCACCTATCTGCTGTTGTGGCCGACACTTTGGGCGCTGTGGTTTGCCAGTGCCGGCCAGCCGCGGTTAGAAACTTTGCTGATCTTTGTTCTGGGTGTCGTGGTGATGCGTGCCGCTGGTTGCGTGATCAATGATTATGCCGACCGCCATGTAGATGGCGAAGTTGAGCGCACTCGCCATAGACCCTTACCCTCAGGTGAAGTTCGCGCCAACACCGCGCTGGGGCTGTTTTTTGCTTTGCTTTTGGTCGCCTTGATACTGGTTTTACTGACTAACAAAATGACCATCTGGCTTGCCTTGGGCGGCGCCGCCGCCACAACCCTCTACCCGTTTTTAAAGCGCATCACGCATTGGCCACAGCTTGGTTTGGGCATCGCCTGGGCCTGGTCCACACCCATGGCCTTTGCCGCCCATAACAGTCAGCTGCCGACTGAGCTCTGGGTTATATTTGCCGCGATCGTTTTGTGGACTATCGCCTTTGATACCTACTACGCCATGGTCGATCGCGAAGATGATCTGCGCATCGGCATCAAATCCACTGCTATATTATTTGGTCGCTACGACTTGCTCATTATTGGCTTGTTGCAGTTTGCTGTGGTGTTACTGATGGTGACAGCGGGCATTCTGTTTGATCGTGGGCTGATTTACTTTGTCGGGCTAGCGGTGGCGGCGGGGTACTTTATCAATCAGCATCTGGTCAGTCGCGGAAGGGACCGTGATGCCTGCTTTAAGGCTTTTTTAAACAATAATCGTGTCGGTATGATTATTTTTATTGGTCTGGCTGCAGACTATCTGCTCAATCCTTGAGCGGCTTATTTAAGGGGTGGGGGTAGGCTTTTGGCAAAACTCTTTATCTCAGTTAATTTTTTGCCCAAATTAACAGCCGGTTATTAGCGGGCATGGCATGGTCGTCGAGCAAGATTAGACCGCCGTCCAAGGCTAGCTGATTGATCTCGTGAAATTCTCTAATGCCACGATGGGCAACTTGTTCACGCAATCTTAGATCAAAAAAGCGGTTGCTCTCCGAAGTGTGCTCACCAGAATATTTCATTGGTCCATAGAGGCAAAAAAGGCCATTGGCGGGCAGGTTGCAGGAGACCTTTTCGAACATTGCCTGAACCTCATGCCAGGCCATAATATGGGCCGTATTGGCTGTGTAAACAGCATCGACTGAACTATCTGGCCACTGTGCCTCACCCACATTCAGTGCTATAGGTCCACGCAGATTGGCTGCTGGACAATCCTCAATCCACTGCAAAATACCCTGATGGTTTTCAATTAGATCGCTGGTCTGCCAGGTCAGGTGCGGCAACTGTGGCGCGAACCAAGCAGCGTGTTGACCGGTGCCAGAGCCAATCTCCAAGAGATGACTTTTATCCTGTAACAGCGGTGCCAGTAGCGCCAATATAGGCGCTTTGTTGTTCTCACAGGCCTGAGAGAAAGGTTTGTCCCTAAAAGTCACTACTGCTCCTGATACGGTTGATACTGTTGTTATATAGGCTCGCGCGGGAAATTAGCCGCGCAAAAATACAGGCGCATCCAGTTCGCTTAGGGCGGCATTGTATACATAGCCGTCACTGTCGAACTGATTGATCTGTTCGATCTCGGTAACGCGGTTCTGGATAATATAGCGACTCATTAGGCCCCGAGCCTTTTTCGCGTAGAAACTAATAATCTTGTACTTATCGTCTTTCTTGTCCATAAATACAGGTGTCACTATGCGTGCACTGATGTCCTTCTTGCGCACTGACTTAAAGTACTCATTAGAGGCCAGATTCACCAATACAGACGATTCGACTCGGTTTAGTTCGGCTGTGATAATATCGCCCCAGAACTGATAAAGGTCAGGGCCGCGCTGATTGGCAAATTTGGTGCCCATCTCCAGACGGTAGGCCTGCATAAGATCCAGCGGGCGCAACACACCATATAGCCCAGAGAGAATGCGCAGGTGATCCTGAGCCCAATGTAAATCCTCAGCGCTCATACTGTCAGCATCCAAGCCTTGATAGACATCACCTTTAAAGGCCAGCACTGCGGCTCGCGCATTATCTGTACTAAAGGGCGTCTGCCACTCTTGAAAGCGCTCATAATTGAGTGCCCCGAGCTTGTCGCTCAGATGCATCAAGCTGGATACATCCTGAGGCGCCAGTGCCTTTAGGCCCTGAGAAAGCTCTGCTGCATGATCTAGCAATGCCGGTTGTGTGAGCAAAGGTGCTTCAATAGAGCTAGCATAGTCGAGTTTTTTTGCCGGAGAAATAACAATTAACATAGGAAAACTGCGCCGTTTAGTGGAAATTATGTAGCATTAGTGATGTTATTATATCAACTTGAGTGGCGCGCGCGAGGCTCCATTTTTGGACCCATTTTGATCTCGTGGACAGGGACTATAATGCAATATCAAAGGAGACAGGGAATGAAAAACTGGTTATTAGTCATTGTGGCAACAGTTGTTATCAGCGGATGTTCAGTCAATCCAGTGACAGGTAAAAGTCAGCTATCAATTATCTCTCCGCAGCAGGAGATTGCTATCGGCGAGAAAAACTACAGTCCTTCGCGACAATCTCAGGGTGGTGATTACTATCTTGATCCAGCGCTGCAAAGCTATATCAGTGGTGTCGGCAAAAAACTGGCTGCGGTCAGTGATCGTCCAAACTTGCCTTACGAATTTGTTGTACTCAACAATCGAGTGCCTAATGCCTGGGCGCTGCCTGGGGGAAAAATTGCCATAAACACTGGCCTGCTAGTGTTGCTCGATGACGAGGCACAGCTCGCTGCAGTGCTTGGTCATGAAATTGTGCATGCTGCCGCACGTCATGGGGCAACCCAAATGACATCTAGTACGCTAGCGAATATCGGCTTAGTCACTGTTGGTGTTGTGACCCAGGGCCAGCCTGGAGAAAAGCTCTATGGCATGGCGTCGCAAATGGGCAGCGCCGCCTGGATGGCCAAATATGGTCGCGACGATGAACTGGAATCTGACTATTACGGCATGAGCTATATGGCTAAAGCCGGATATGAGGTTCAGGGAGCAGTGGAACTGCAAGAGACCTTTGTTGAACTCAGTGCGTCGCGACAAGCAGATTTTCTCAGTGGCTTATTTGCCAGTCATCCACCCTCAGCTCAGCGAGTCGCCGCCAATAAACTGCGTGTGGCTGACTTTATGCCTGGCCAGCGCTATCGAAAGCGGTATCAAAAGGCCATTGCACAGCTGACCAAAGATGCCCCGGCCTATGCTGCAGAAAAGCTCGCTACTAAGGCACTTATCGATAACAAGCCCGACGAAGCGATCAAACATCTGGATCAGGCCGTGTCCCTGCAACCAGCGGAGGCACAGTTCTGGCTGTTGCGCGGCCAAGCTTGGACTATGCTGGGAAAAACCGACAATGCAGAAAAATCTTACACCACCGCCATAGCTAAAAATAAGACTGTTTATAGCCCCTACTTGGCCCGTGGCATATTGCGCTATGAGCGAGGTCGTAAAGCGGCAGCCAAAGTCGATCTCAACCAGAGCTATAAGCTATTGCCTACGGCCAAGGCCAGTTATTACTTAGGTGAGCTGGCCTTGGATGTAAAGCAGTACCAGCAAGCTAACAATTATTTTCAGCAGGCTGCCCAAGATCGCGGTGAACTTGGCAACCAAAGCAGAGAAAAGATCCAGCAGGTCAATCTGCAGCTCCGCCCCCATAGTTTTTTAGCCTTTAGTCAGGCCGTCAGCAACAAGGGTGCGCTATTAGTTAATATGGTTAATACCAGTCCACGTGCTATGCGTAGTATTATTTTAAAAATCGATGGCCCGATAGATCAGGCTGGTTATGGTCAAACCAAGACCATGGCACTGACTAAAACGCTTCAGCCTGGCCAACAAGTGACGATTAATACTGGACTCAGTTATTTTTTGCCAAACCAGAAAAAGGCGCGTTATCGCGTCGAGGCACAGAGCGCAAAGCTGGTAAACTAATGTTTATTAACGACGCGCCGAGGAGATCTTGTAATGATGCCTGAGAAGAAGCAAAAGCCGCCCTGCGCTGTGTGTACATTAGTGCGCACCTACCTGCTGGTCGCAGTACCAATTATTTTGATAATGTGGATCAGACCGGAAGTCAGTCGTCTCAAAGGCTATGATCTCACCAATATATTTTCCACGCTAATTGGTGTAATGCTGGTCTGCACAATTCTGTGGAAGGCCTACCATGAATTTTGGAAACCGAAGATCGATGCCGCCAGAAAAAATAAGAACTGATTGTTGGGGGTGCCGACACTTTCAGATAACCCATCAAGCGAAAATGCCCTATGGCTGTCAGGCAATGGGTTTTAAGTCAAAAATGCTGCCCTGCTTAGCGGTTGCCCAAATCGATGGCACCAACTGCCTAAGCTTCCAGCCGAAGCCGGTGGTTAAAAAATAAATCTGCGGGCCTTACTCTATACAGCGCTACATTTCCTACTAGTCCTCGCGCACCAGCATAAAAGGCTGGGCAACGTTACGCGCTTGTCGGCAAGACAGACGGCCGCTGTAGGTGTTCACCGCACAGCGGAAAATATCTTGATGCAGGCCCTGGCTTGAGGTCCAGTGATTTTCTACGGCAATGTCCGGGAATACGTTGTGATTAATGGCTGGTGCGACACAGGCTTCTTCAGTGACAGACTGCATCTCAGAGTCTGTTGGCAGGCGCCATACAACGCCAGATTTCTCGGAGAATTCCGTTGCATAATCCATTGCTTCCTGCCAGTTAAGAGAGAGAATTTCTCCTTTACAGCGGAAGTTTGAAAAGCGCTGTCCTGCAGAGCAACGGTACCAGGTCACCCCGCTTTCGCTGTCCTTGGCGAAGCCCTCTTTATTGACCACGAAGCGGCCTTTATCGCCTCGGGAAATACTCTCACTGCAGGTCTCTTCGCTGCGATAATCGCCACAACTGCTGAGGACCGACAGAGCGACTAGAGCTGATAGCAGCGACAAACCTCTGCGACCAGACTTTTTTACTAGTGTCAAAATCACAATATAGCCTCCTTGTATGGGGTGTGGTGAGTTAGAAGTTCCGCCATAACTCTTTATCTGAGCTCTTTTTCTGATCTGTACTGCTTTCCTACATCTATGACAATTACCCTGTCATAACAGCATATACTAGTATGCCGCGGCGTCACAATTTGACAGCCCGCCGCATATCTTAGTAATCGGCAGATCGAGGAATAATTCTAGTTGAGACAAATCATTATCTCTGGGCATTATCATTGCTCAATGTTTTGTCAGAGCTGTCGATATAGTTGGGTAGATCAGGAGTAAGTCGGTTCTGTAATGCTAGACCAGCAGCGATGACTCAAAAAAAGTAACAATAGATATTAGTTCTGCCCGATCACTGCATCAGGCAATTAAAATTTTCGAAATTGGTAAGGAATGTTCATGGATCTCGCAACGATTATTGGCCTGCTCGGCGCCTTCGGTTTGATTTTTATGGCTATCGACGATATGGCTGCTTTTATCGATACGCCATCGATGCTAATCGTGGTCGGCGGCTCGATCATGGTTGTTATGTTTCGCTCTTCTCTCGGAGAGTTTCTCGGTGCCATAGCCGTCATGGGCAAGACCTTCAAAAACAAAATCGATGAGCCAGGCGCATTGATCGAACAGATTGTTGAACTCGCCACGATCGCGCGCAAAGACGGCATGATCGCCCTTGAAGGCCAGGAAATCGACAATCCCTTTATGTCCAAAGCGGTGTCCATGTTAGTTGATGGCACAGACCCGGTGATTATTAAAAGCTCACTGGACAGAGAATTGATCAGCACCAAACAGCGTCACGCTCGCGGGGCAAAAATCTTCTCCGCCTGGGGCGAAATTGCCCCGGCTATGGGAATGATCGGCACTCTGATTGGTCTGGTGCAGATGTTGGGTAATATGGGTGATCCAAAATCCATTGGACCAGCGATGGCGGTGGCCTTGTTAACTACCATGTATGGCGCCATTCTGGCCAACGTAATCTGTTTGCCGATTGCCATGAAACTGGAAAACCAAGCTGATTTAGAAGCGGCCAATAACGAGCTGATTATCGAAGGCATATTGTTTATTCAGGACGGCGGTAACCCGCGTGTACTGAGTGACTTCTTGGGCTCTTTCCTGGGGCCAAAAGCTCGCTCTAAACTCGCGGCAGCCTAAGTTATCCCATGGCAGATGATCCAGAGCTAGAGAAGGTCCCGGCAGAGGGCGGTGGTGTTCAAGAGCCCAGCGCACCGCCGCCGGATGAATGTCCACCCTGTAAGAGTGGCGCTCCCTCGTGGATGGCGACCTTTGCCGATATGGCAACACTGCTCATGGCATTCTTTGTTCTATTGCTCTCATTTGCCGAAGTTAATGTACCGAAATTTAAGCAGGTTGCCGGCTCCATCGCCTACGCCTTTGGTGTCGCACGCATAGTGCCAAAAATCTCCATTCCCACAGCTACCAGCCTGGTCAAGGAGGAGTACACCCCAGCCCTGGCAGAGGCAACGGTGGTTGATAAAAAGCGTCAGCGCTCAGAAGATATTACTCAGGAATTTGTCGTCAAAAAAACCGAGACCGAAGCTGCTGATTTCAAAACCGAAAAAGAATTTCGCAGTGTTACAGAAGCGCTTGCCGAGCAAATAGAGCAGGGGCAGGTAAAGGTCACCATCGAAGATAATAAGGTCGTGGTTGAACTCCAGTCAGAGCGCGCCAGCGGTGGTCAAGACAAAGATGATGCCGCCACCGGCGGTGGTGGTCCGATCAGTCAAGCCACCCTCGAAGTGGCGTCCAAAGTGATTGATCTGCAGTCGACCATTTCCACCGAGATCGAAGTGCGTAAACAGGCCCTAGCCTCAGGAGAGCAAAGCGGAGGCTTGGAGTCAGATAGCGATAGCAGTCAGTCATCTGGTGGCAATGCCGATCAGCGCAAACAGGATGTTGACGATACATACCAGCAGATACGCCTCTCTCTGGCTGCCGATATAAACAACGGTCTCGCCGAAGTTGAGCGCGACGGCGACAAAATCATTGTTCGCCTCGCGAGTCAGGGGTCCTTTGTCTCCGGCAGTGCCAATCTGCAGCCCGGCTTTTCTGGTCTGCTAACACGAGTTGGCAACTCCCTCTCAGCCACTAGCGGCAAAGTTCGCGTCGAAGGCCATACGGATAATATTCCAGTGGCCTTTAGTGAGCGCTTTAATTCCAACTGGGATCTTTCCGCGGCACGATCGGCTTCAGTAGCAGACTTTTTTGCCGGCAATTCAGAGCTAGATCAGAGTGCCATAACGGTTGCTGGCTTTGCCGATACCAGACCCATAGAATCCAATAACACTGCTGCCGGCCGTGCCCGCAACCGCCGTATTGAGGTGATTGTCGATGGCTCTTAATCAATACTACAGTCTTCTCCGTTTTCACCTGAGCAGGTTCCATTCGATCGGGGGAGACTGTTGATATGGCTGATGAACTAGAAGAGATTAAACCAGCCGGCGGCGCGCCTGAGCCCATAGTCGCCGCCGTTGATACTGAGGATGAGCTGCCCAAGCCGCCGCCACCGCCAGAGGAGCCTGCGGAAGAGCCAGACTGCCCGCCCTGTAAAAGCGGCGCACCTGCATGGATGGCCACCTTTGCCGATATGGCGACGCTGCTCATGGCATTCTTTGTTCTACTGCTCTCCTTTGCCCATATGAACGTGCCTAAGTACAAAGAAGTCAGTGGCTCGATGAACGAAAAATTCGGTGTGCAGAAAATTGTTCCCGTCGTAGAGCAGCCCACCGCAGAAAATATTATTGCCAAACAGTATAAAACTGCCAAGGTGGACCCGACTCTGCTCGACGTGATTCAAGAGCAGACAACAGCTGAGCGGCAGCCCGACGACGCAGAGTTAAAAGACAAACTCAAGAAGGGCCAGTCTGATACCAACGCCGATGTTGAAGTCTTAAAGAAATCCCTGGCCAAAGAAATTGCCGAGGGCAAAGTCACAGTCACAGTCAAAGATAAGCAGCTAGTGGTCGAAGTGGTCTCCGAAGCCCAGACAGGCAAGCAGGGCGAGGACAGCAAGTCTAAGTCTGGCGCCAAGCTTATGCAGAGTGATTTAGAGGTCTATGCCAAAGTGGCCTCGGCCCAGGCTCAGGTAGCCTCACAGATCCAGTTAGTAGAAGCCTCACCGGAGTCTCTCGACGGCGACCTTAGCGGTCGTGGCAGTGAAGCTGGTGAACAGGCGATTGCCGATCAGTACGAGAAGATTCGTGCACGACTGTCTAACGAAATTGCTGAAGGCTTGGCTGAAGTCGAACGGGATGGCGACAAAATTATTGTCCGCCTTACCGAGCGCGGATCCTTTCGCAGCGGTTATGCGGACCTGCAGCCGTCGTTTAAACCGCTACTGGATAAAGTCGGTCAATCCATAACCGACGGCCCAGGCCTGATTACCATTGAAGGCCATACCGATAATATCCCCATGGCCTTCAGTGAGCGCTTTCGCTCCAACTGGGACCTCTCTGCGGCGCGCTCAGCAGCTGTAGCAGACTATCTGCTGGATAGCTCAGCGATTGACGATGGTCGTGTCTCGGTCACTGGATTGGCTGACACCAAACCGCTGGTGCCCAATGACTCCCCTGAGGGTCGCTCAAAAAACCGTCGCATAGAAGTGATTATCGACGGTAGTTGAAGCTCGAGGCTTGTGGGTTAGAGTGCCTAGTTAATGCTTGATACTTAATGACCGCGCTTTTCTTCGATCAGTGCAAAGATGGCGCGGGCATGTTCCTCGGTAATTTTAAATTTCTCACGCAACTCCTCAATGTGACACTGCTCATCCTCAGTCACCACACCATCGCTCAACGCTGAGGTAATTTCGGCTTCAAAGATAGCTTCTCGACGCGCCATTTGATTGGAAAACGCCGAGGCAACAATACCTGTTAGCAGTGCCACAGTGCAGACACCGAGCAGTGCTGTAAAGGCACCAATAGTCTGGCCCAAAGGGGTAATTGGATAGACATCACCGTAGCCAACCGTGGTCAGGGTGATCAGTGCCCACCACATGGTCTGTGGAATCGAGGCAAACTTTTCTGGCTGCGCATCGTACTCGGCGAGATACATTAGAGAGCTGGACAAAAACAACGCTATGCCCATGAGATAGAGGGCGGCAAAAAATGAGCGGCGCTCTTGATAGATAGCTGAAAATAGATCTTCCAGAGCTGAGGAGTAATGTGAAATTTTTAGCAGGCGCACCAGGCGTAGTACTCGCAGCCAACGTAGATCTACACCACCCATTACCAGGGGCAGCACACTTGGCAGAATCGCCAGCAGATCAATAATGCCTGTAAAGCTAAAGACATAATTAAACCGTCTCCCGCTTGCAGTGCTGGCTCGATTATCCTCGTCTGCGGCGACAGACCAAATACGCAGGCTGTATTCGAGTAAAAATATACTGACCGAAATAGTTTCAAAAATAACTAATGGGGTTCGATAGAGGCTGTTAAAACTCTCAACAGACTCCAGGCACACGGCAACCAAATTAAGCACAATCAGGATTGATAAGAACATGTCACAGCCGCGACTGACTTTGTCACCGTCGCTACTCTTGTTGAGGATGTTCATAACCCTCTGCTGACTCAAGATCATTTTCAGGAAGCCCCTTTTGTGTGCTTAGCGTTAAGCGCTTCCCTCGACAGAACAATTCAGCTGCTGAATAATTAGCGCATTACTTTTGTTATCGACGTATTTATGACATGCAGAGAAGAGTGCTGTCAAGTTTGCAGGCACTGCTATACAAGCAGGATATAAGATTTTAGGGGAGGGCTAGGGGGAGAAGCGAGAAGAGAGACGGAAAAAAAATAAAGCTGAAAACGACGAAAGTAAGAGTGGCAACAAACACATTCTGCCGCCACTTTTACTGAGCAGTTTGATAACTAAAGTCGGCCTCTATGAGGCAATGGCAATAGGCTGTTGCTTTAGCAGTGAGGGCAACAGTTTCCATGCCCCACGAATCTCGCTGACTAGACCCTTCACCTCACGCAGTGCATTGGCGTCATTATGCATGTTGGCAAACATTACACGGCGCGCCATATATTCATATAAGTCGTTGAGGTTACGTGCCAGCTCAGCACCCTTTTCGAAGTCCAAAGACTCTTGTAGGCCATAAATAATGCTCGTGGCACGATTAATAGATTGAGATTTCCCGACAATATTTTTACGTTCAATTTCACCCTCAGCAGATGACAGTGCATCGACTAAACCATCAAACAACATTTGAATAAGCTGCATCCCATCGGCGTAGTGGACCCCTGAAGCAGCATGGACGTTGCGGTATGCGTTAAGGGCTTTGTTGTTGATTGCCATTGTGATATCTCCGATACACTATTATTTCAAAGTTAATAATAGAATCGGAGTCTGCGTAGATTTCTTTAGTTAAAATTAGCTTTAATTCACTTTTTATAGGTAGCCAATCAAGCATCTATTAAGGGCAGTTGCTATAGCTGCTTTCAATACAGCTCACAGCTCGCGCCTCGGCTGCGATGATCTGCTCCTCCTCCAACTTGAGCTTAGCTATATAGGCTATATCGAAGGTCCCCGCCTGACCATTGAGCCTTGCCACCTCGCTCCAGACCAGTGCTTCAAATGATTTTGGTTCACTGGCTTCACCGGCCTGCAACATAAAGGCGTACATAAACTGCGCATTGCCATAGGCTTTTAGAGCGCCTTTCTTGAACCAGTATTGGGCCATCTCGTAATTCAGGTCAACACCTTTGCCCTCGTGATAGGCGAGCCCTAGCATATACTCAGAGTCCACCAGATCTTGTAGCGCCGCGCGCTTAAACCACTTCGCCGCGGTGCGCTGATTCTCTGCCACTCCATAGCCATGATAGTAGAGCATACCCATATTATGCTGTGCTTCTGCCAACCCCTGGTCAGCAGCCTTTCGGTACCAATCCATCGCCATGGAATAATTTTGCGAAACACCGAAACCTTGCTCATAGAGATGCCCGACATTGTTTTGCGCCTCAGCCGCACCTTCGCGGGCGAGCCCAAGCCAGGCGCGCATAGCCGTTGCGTAGTGCGCTCGATCAAGAGCGCTAAGCCCGGCTTCAAAGGGGCCTGCCTGAACAGAGCCGCCGATCAGCGCAAAGAGTAAAATGCCAAGTTGTAACTGCTTCATAGTGATCCTATTGTTACGTCAGTTTTGCTAAAGGGCTTTGTATATAGGGCCCTTGTATATAGCGCCTTTGCATATAAGGCCTTTACCCAAGATTTTGCTTAAGCCCGTTCGAGGCCGCGGGCTTGATTCTGTATATCGATAACCGCTTGGAACAGCTCACCCTCAGCCAAGCTACCGTGAAGCTGGCCAGTTTCTGCATCGACAACAGGCAAGCTTTCACCGACAAACTGGCTGACCTTAACCATCGCCTCGGCAAGGCTGTTATGAGAATATAGGGTCAGCGGCCGTGTATCGACGAAATCATTAATAGTACTATCGGCAGCTTCTATCACTTCATAAATAGAAACCTTGCCGAAGAACTGACCATCAGCTTTTATAATGTAGGCTTCGGTGTGGCCACGCTTGCGCATTTCTTCACGCAGCTCAGAGCCTGTACTAGAGGGTTCAGCGCGAACATAGTCCTGACTCACAAAGGGCCCGACAATCTGCTGATTTAAGGCTATTGCCTCGCGCCCTTTAAACAGGTCGATTCCGCGATCGAGTAACTGCCGATCAAAAAAGGAATTTCCGAACAGGCGATTAGTCAGCAGGTTACAGACCATTACTGCGATCATCGCCGCCACCGCGTACTCATAGGATTGTGTCAGTTCAAGAATAATCAGCACTGCGGAAACCGGCGCACCGATCACCGCCGAACTCACCGCTGCCATACCAGCAACACTAATAATGCTGGCAATATCGGCAAAACCAAACAGGATTAATAGCTCACCCGCAACCGCCCCTGCAGCGACACCGATAAACAGCGAGGGTGAGAAAACGCCACCAAACAAACCGAAGCCAATACAGAGCGCTGTCATTAACAGCTTGGCCACTAGCACGGTGAGCAAAAGTGACAGGGCGAACTCACCGGCGATCATTTCATTAATACTGGAGATGCCGAGACCGAGAATCTGTGGAATCCACACCCCGACCAAACCGCAAATCGTCGCGGCAATAAACGGCAATAGCAGCGGCGAGGTATTCATTTTTGCGGCAGTTTGTGCCGAGTAACGCAATGCCGCCATAAAGCAGATTGCCACCAGGGCAAAGGCGGGTGCCAGCATCACTAGCACTGGTACGACCTCTGCAAGGGGCGGCAGTACAGAGCTAATTTCAAAGGTGGTGGTTTGGGGGAACCATTGATTGCCCAGCGCGCTTGCAGAGACCGAAGCAACAGTGATGGGTGCAATAGCCCTTACTGAGAAGTGTCTAAGGATTGCCTCATGGGCGAAAATCACTCCGGCAATGGGCGCGTTAAAGCCTGCAGAGATCGCCGCGGCAACACCGCAGCCTAGATAGATCTCATGTGAAAGACGGCTGGAAACAAAGCGCTTAACCCAGATGCCCATGGTGGCGCCAAAGTGCACGATGGGTCCGTACTGACCCACTGATGCTCCGCCACTAGCTGAGGCAAAGGCGGCCAAAGTGGATGCGAGGCCGGTTTTAATATCCAAAGGCTCGTTAACCTGATGAGCTGCATACATAGAGTCAGCGGGACCGGTCCATCGGCTAATCCCGAGGCTGGTTTTTAAAAATACCACGATTGCAGCTGCGGCCCACAAAAACACGAGACTAGAAAACGAGACAGTATCTCCGCCAATCGACAGAGACATCATGTCACTGGCTTCGCGTTGTTGGCCGAACCACTGCACACCTATAACGAACAAATTAGACACTACTGCCAGAACAGCACCAATCAGTCCGCCCACTAAAATAATAATAAGTACTTCAATTAAAGCATCGCGCATTTTATTCATCAATCCGGTACCCCCCAAAGAATTCTCGGATTACACTCGAACGACAGCTTATCCAGTAGTGCCTGCTCGGTCAAAGATTCTACTTGGGGCACTAAATTAAATGCACAATTGAACTCGAAAGACGGTTATCCAAAGATGAATAAATTATTCCGTTACAATCATTCCAATAAGTGATAAATTTGCCAAAATTTGGTGCTAAGCTTTAGACTGGAATTGTTATAGGCTTCCACAGATTGGCAGTGGACAGCGGACCAGTTAGTGTCAAATAGCGGCTCCTTTTTATTGATTGCACTCACACGAGAAATTAGTTTTGACCATTTCGCAAAAAATAATCGGCCAGAGCGTTGTCATCCAAGAGCTGCGCACGCTTATTGAAATGGTTGGGCCCAGTGAGTCAACTGTGCTGATTCTCGGTGATAGCGGCACCGGCAAAGAGTTGGTTGCCCGTGCGCTGCACGAGTCCTCCAACCGTGCCAGCGGTCCTTTTATTCCGGTCAACTGTGGCGCCATTCCCCGAGACCTCCTTGAAAGTGAATTGTTTGGCCATCGCAAAGGCTCATTTACCGGTGCTCTGTCTGATCGTAAAGGGCGCTTTGAGTTAGCCAATAAAGGCACCTTATTTCTCGATGAGATCGGCGATATGCCGATTGATCTTCAGGTCAAATTATTGCGTGTTTTGCAAGAGCGGCAGATTGATCCTGTGGGGTCGCTGTTGTCGACACCGATTGATGTACGAGTGTTGGCCGCAACGCACAAAGATATTGGCAGCCTAATAGAGAAATCACTGTTTCGTGAAGACCTCTACTATCGTCTCAATGTTCTGCCTATAGAAATTAAAGCTCTCAGTGAACGTGCTGATGACGTGCCTGTGTTGTTTGAGTACTTTTCTAAACAACATGCGGTTGATGGCAAAAAGCCGATTAGTTTGCATCCCACCTCTATGCAGCTATTTTTAGATTACAGCTGGCCGGGCAATGTCAGAGAGTTAGCCAACCTTGTGGATCGCTACTCCTCGCTCTATCCGGGGCAGGAAGTGGATCTATCAAAGGTTATTCCAAGCATGGTGCCCCCAGGTATTCGAGCTCTGCCCAATTGGCCACAGGATGACGTTGCATCTCGAGTGACTGTCAGCCAGCCTTCAATTGCTGGCCTGGGCGTAAAGAGCTCTTTGGTCGGCGCGGACAGCGCAGACATTCTCAGTGCTGTCAGTACCGAATCAGAGGCAGACAGCTTAGCCCGCATCAATACTGAGCAGCTTAACTACGAAGTGGAACAGACCATTTTACTGGCCCAGGGTGGCGGAACTTTTCCTGAGGACGGGTTGCAGCTAAAGCAGCATCTGCTTGATATAGAGCGTAACCTTATTCGCCATGCTCTAAATAATGCGTCGGGCAATGTGTCTAAAACAGCGCGCATGCTCAATCTTCAGCGCACAACACTGATTGAAAAGATTAATAAATACGGTCTTGCCGGTACCCCCTAAATCTCTTTAGACCCACTAATCAATATCCCAAATCAAAAGCCTCTCAAGGCAAAGCTCTTCCGCTGTTCAGTAAAAAAATATCTCAGTAAAAAGCTGTTTTAATCAAAATAACACTAATCAAAAGCGCAGTTCAAAGCGGACCTTAATTGGCTAATTAGACTTAAATAGCAGTGTATTCGGCAAGGCCGTGCCGCTATTTTTGTCATAATCGCCATGAGCGGTGTCAAATTGCCGACTGCTTGCCACTGGCAAAAAACTGACGGTTTATTGCCACTCTTGCTCTAATCCCTTGTATTAAAACGTAAATATTTTTTGGCACGAAAATTGCTAAATTACTGTCAGGATATGTATTCAGACATATAAGCGCGTCTATTAGGTAAGGGTAGGTAATAGTGACTGATAACAAAATGATTGATGTTCTTTGGTTCGACTCACATCGACTGCTATCGTCAGTTGAGGTGGCGGAGTTTGCTGAGCAGGGTTTGGCAATAACCCAAGTCGATGGAATAGAGTCAGACAACGCCGCGTTATTTTCTGCGCAGCTGCTTGTTGTGTCCCTAGTTCAGTCAACTCAAGATCTTAAACAATTACAGGTGCGGCTGACCGCGGCCAGTAGTGCAACTCCGATTATTGCTCGAGTCGATCGCAGCAACTTCGAGCTGGGTATCCGCGCAATGCGCGAAGGCGCGCTCAGTGTTATTTCAACGGGTCCCTTTGACGCAGCCGAGTGGGCCGAGGTGCTAGAGCTGGCCCAGTTTCAGCCAGTCAAAAATAACTCTCAAGCGGCTTTTGTCTTCGCCGATCCAGTGAGCCGCAACTTGCTCGCCCTGGCCGAGCGCGTCGCTCAGGTGGATGTAACCGTATTGGTCACCGGCCCCACCGGTGCAGGTAAAGAAGTCTTGGCGCGGATTCTCCACGATGCATCGGCTCGACATCAGGGGCCCTTTGTTGCACTCAACTGTGCGGCGATGCCGGAAAATCTTATTGAAGATATGTTGTTCGGCCACGAGAAAGGCTCCTTTACTGGCGCCTCAAAAGTGCAGCCTGGTCTATTTGAGCAGGCACAGGGCGGTACCCTATTCCTTGACGAAATCGGCGAGATGTCGTTTCACCTGCAGGCCAAGCTACTACGAATTTTGCAAGAGCGCTCAGTGGTCAGGCTCGGCGGCCAAAAAGCCATTGATCTCAATGTTCGGGTTATTGCTGCAACCAATCGCGACCTTAAGGCGGCGATTGCGCAACAGACCTTTAGAGAAGATCTGTATTTTCGCTTAACCGCCTTTAAGCTGGCGATCCCCTCATTAAATGAGCGGCCAAAAGATATTCTGCCTCTCGCTGAGCAGTTTTTAAATCAGCAGAGCGGCGCCGCTCAAGCGCCGCGTTTAACCCGCGCTGCCCAGCTCAGTCTAGAAAGCTACCGCTGGCCAGGCAATGTACGTGAGTTACAAAATGTTTTGGTTCGCGGCATGGTCTTAGCCAATGGTGCGCCGATTGATATTCAGCATTTGCTCTTCGATGACATTCAGGTGGCAGACAGCTTTGATAGCCGCCCGCACCAGTCCCAGGGAAATCCCTTTGCTCGGCACTCTGTTTCTAGAGCCCCTCAGGCATCTGGAGATAGCCAGCCGATTTGGTCGCCACCCCAAGCCAGTTCAGAGAGCTTAAGTGGCACCGTCCAGCACAGCGAATGGCAGGCCATTATGAGTGCTCTGGATGGCACCAGAAGTCGCGAACATGCGGCAGAGCAGTTAGGTATCAGCCCAAGAACACTGCGTCACAAATTACAGCGACTGCGCGAGCAGGGTATTAATGTTACCCGTGCTTACGCACGTTAGAGGAGTCAGAAATGGTCAGCCCAGTTAATGCAGGAAACGTTGAGTCACTATTGACTCAGATTCGAGAGTACCAAGCCCAGGCCGCCCAGGGAGTTAATCTTTCGCCCGGTCAGCGCGTCGATGGCCAATCCGTTAATGGCGGTGGCTTTGCCGATGCGGTGAAAGGCGCGCTGCAAGAAGTAAACAGTGCCCAGGGACTCGCGAAAGCCTCAAGGGCCGCCTATGAGCGAGGCGAAGACATGCCACTTACCGATGTGGTTATGAATATGCAGAAGTCGTCACTGGCTTTTGAGGCAACGTTGCAGATACGTAACAAAGTACTCAAGGCTTATGAAGACATTCTGCACATGCCCGTTTAAAGCACGCATAAAGAGATATAAGCAATGGCAACCACAGCAGTAAATACAACTCAGAATATGGCTCCCGCAGCAGGCGGTGCGCCAGGTGCTCTGTCTCAGCCAGGCCGGACTCAGGTGCCCGCCGCTCAAGAAGCTGCGAATACCAGTGTCAGCCTGTCGAATCTCAGTCAGATTATGCAGCAGCCTGCAGTGCGTAAAGCTATGCCGGCGATTATTGCCTTCTTGAGCGTGGCAGTGTTTCTTATTGCCTATTCTTGGATGCAAGACCCAGTTTACAGGACAGTCTATCCGGGCCTGTCTGAGTCAGATCGACAGGCCGCTTTTGAAGCACTCTCCGGTGCTGATTTTAACGCCCGCATTGACAGCAGTACCGGCGAATTAAAAGTCCCCGATGGACGCTATCATGAAGCGCGAATTTTCCTCGCTGCACGTGGTCTGCCTCAAGAAGGTACCAGCGGCGGTATCAGCGGCCTCAGCGATGAAGCGTCGATGACCTCGAGTCAGTTTATGGAGCAGGTTCGCTACGTCTCGGCTATGGAGCAGGAGCTTGCACGCAGCATCACCCAAATCAATACCATCCGTTCTGCACGAGTGCATTTAGCCTCGCCAAAGCAGAGCGTTTTTGTGCGCAACAGAACGCCGGCAAAAGCCTCTGTTGTGGTCTCGCCCTATCCCGGCAGACAGGTTTCCCGGTCTCAGGTTGAAGCGATCACCCATATGGTGTCTTCAAGCATTCCCTATCTGGCCACCGAAGATGTAGTCGTTGTCGATCAGCGTGGCAAATTACTCACCGACGCCAATAACTTTGCTTCCATGCAGCTTAACTCTGCCCAAATGGAGCATAAGCAGCGTCTGGAAGAGACCTACCGCAATCGTATCGACGCACTATTAATGCCAGTTGTGGGTCAGGGAAATGTGCGTGCTGAAGTGGATATTCAGGTTGATTACACCGAAGAAGAATCCACCTATGAAGAGTATGACGGCAATAAGAATGGCCCTACAGCTCGCTCTGAAGTCCTCTCTCTGGATCAGGACGCAGTCAGTTCTGCCGAGGGTATTCCTGGCGCCACCACCAACACGGTTCCAGCGAATGCGGTCGCGATTCTCAACGGTCAGTTGGACGACAACGGAGAAGAGGCTGGCTTGCGCACCTCCAGCAGCACCACCACAAGAAATTACGAAATGGACCGCACCGTCCGTCATGTCAAGCGTCAAGGCGGCAGTGTAGAGCGCATCTCGGTTGCGGTAGTGATTAACGAGCCTGTAGCTGAGGCCGGTGACGATGATGAAGCCGGAGAAGCCAAGGGTTTCTCAGAGCTGGAGCTGGAGCGCTTTTCTGATCTTGTCAAAGGTGTGGTCGGCTTCGACGGCGAGCGCGGTGATGTGGTCACCATTGTCTCGGCGACATTTGAAATCCCGGAACCTTTTCAATCTGATATTGCCTGGTATGAAAATGGCCAAGTAATCAGTGGGATTAAAACCCTCGGCGCCGCGATTATGTTCCTCTTTATACTTTTCAGTGTAGTGCGGCCGGTGCTCAAAGCCTATTTGCCTGCAGTGGATTTAAGTCTTGCAGACGAAGCCCAGGTAAGCGCCAAAGATGGCGAGCTCAATGATGAAGAAATGCGCCTGATCGAAATGCGCGATGGCGAATCATTGGAAGATATCAAAGCTAAACTGAAGCCGAAAAAATCAACCATATCAGCAGAAATGCTCGATACGGCAAACACTTACGATGACAAAGTGGCGCTGGTGCGTCTCCTGGTTGCGGAAGATTCCGGCCGAGTGGCCAATGTGTTAAAGAAAATGATTCGCCCACTTTAGTCCGGCGAGGAGAGATAAAATGGCAAATGCCCAAGCAAAAGATGCTTCAGCGACAGAAGCTCCTCCTATGTCAGAGATGCTCCGCGACGAGATGAGCCGCATGACCAGCACCGATCGCTCAGCCGTGATAATGCTTTTGCTGGGCGAGCAGCAGGCGGCGGATATTATTCGCTACCTCAACCCTCGCGAGGTTCAGGCACTGGGTTCAGCGATGATCGGTGTTGCCGACCTCTCTCAAGAAGCGGTGAATATTGTACTCGACGACTTTGTTGTGACAATTAAGCAGCAGACAAGTCTTGGCCTTGGCACTGGGGACTACGTTGAGAAAGTATTACACCGCGCCCTCGGTGAAGATAAGGCTGCGACAGTACTGGGCCGAATTATGCCGGGTCAGTCGAGTAAAGGGCTGGAGATTTTACGTTGGATGGACGCCCGTTCAATTGGCGATATGATCTGCGACGAGCATCCTCAGGTTGTGGCGATTATTCTCTCGGTCTTGGAATACGATGTTGCAGCCGATGTGCTCAACTTCCTGCCACCAGAAAATCGTGCAGAAATTATGCAGCGTGTTGCCAGCCTTGAAACTGTGCAGCCATCCGCTATGGACGAACTCGAAGGCATTATGAAGCAGCAGTTTAGCTCCAGCTCCTCGGCCAAGTCCTCCAGCTTCGGTGGTGTTGCCACCGCAGCGAAGATTATGAACTTCACCAAAGTGAATCTGGAAAGCGCAATTATGAGCGGCGTCTCTGGCCTTGATGAAGAACTGGCGCTTAAGATTCAGGACAGCATGTTCACCTTTGAGAACCTCAGTGGCGTTGATAACCGCGCGATTCAGGTGCTGATGCGCAATGTTGAATCTGATCTCTTGATGACTGCCCTTAAGGGCGCAGGCGAAGAGGTTAGAGATAAATTCCTCGACAACATGTCCCAGCGTGCGCGGATTATGTTCCTCGACGATATGGAAGCCAAGGGGCCCATCAGAATCACCGATGTCGAAGATGCCCAGAAGAAAATTATGCGTCTGGCGCGAGTGCTATCGGATAAAGGCGAGCTTGTACTGGCCGGGCGAGGGGATGACTTTGTCTGATTTAGAGCCATCAGCGGGTAAAAAGCCCTCAGCAGATAAAGAGCCCTTAGCTAACAAAGGATCCTCAGCCAACAAGGATTCATCCGTAAGCTGGCGCCTAAACGAATTGATTAGCGCTGGCCGCAAAGCCAAGGCCTTTGCCACCGCAGAATGGTCCCAGCCGGACCTAGCTGAAATCAAGCCCAGCCCAAGCTTTGAGCTGTGGCAGCCAAAGGTGCTCGATGACCAGGGTAATGATGACATAGCAGTGGCCCCTGAAGAGGTCCCCGATGAGGACCAAGCCGCTGAAGACACCAACCTCGAAGAAGTTATTAGTGAGGAGCCTCCCGAAGAGCTTGTAGTAGAGCCGCCTGCCGAGTCATTTGACCAACAGGCACTGGATAAAGCTCGCCGTCACAGTTTCGACAAGGGCTATAAACAGGGCATGGACGAGGCCGAGACCAAATGGGCCGGCGCGCGTGATGAATTTATGGCCTTTACTGAGGTCCTGCGCAGTGCTCACACCGAAAAAAATGATTTTTACCAGCCGTTAAAAAAACTGGCTCTGCATCTTGCCGAGCAGCTGGTTCGCGGCGAGCTGAACCAGTCTACAGCGGTTATCGAGCGCCTGCTCGAAGAGGCGATCAAAGATATTGAACAGCAGGGTGAAGGGCCTATCACGGTTAATCTTAATCCCTCAGACCACCAGCAGTTTACAGCTCATCTCAGCGCTGACCTCGACCACCTAAGCCTCCGCGTTGACAAGAACCTGAGCCCTGGCAGTGTCAGAATCACCATGGATGACAGTGCCGTTGAAGATTTAATTGAGACACGCCTTTCGGCCCTGAGCGAAAAATTACTCGGTCTGCCAGAGCACCGCTCAGCGCCGCGATCAGTTGCCAAGGCTTATGCAGATACAGGCCCAGACCTGTCTGATGAAGTATCAGACATCATCGAGGGCAACGCCGAAGAACTCAGTCCCAGTGATGACATTATTGAGGGTGAGAGCCCTGATGTTTGATTTTGCTGCCGACATCGACAGCCAGATAGCCGAATTAAAAATCCCTGAGCCGATCCTCAGTGGCAAGTTGGTTCGGGTTGTCGGTTTAACCCTTGAGGCCAAAGGTATTATTGCGCCTCTGGGTGCACATTGCCGGGTCGAAAATATCGATATGGGCACCGTGGTTGATGCCGAAGTGGTCGGCTTCAATGACGACACGCTCTACCTGATGCCCTTTTCAGAACCTGTGGGAATAGGTCCTGGCGCCCGGGTTTGGGTTGTCTCGCGACATGCCAAAGCCTCACTGGGCGACGCTATGTTGGGGCGCGTTGTCGACGGGCTCGGGCAGCCCCTAGACGACGGCGGGCCAATCGCTTACAGCGAGCAGCTAGGCCTCGAAGGTCTGGCGATTAATCCCATGGAAAGAGGGCCGATTAACAAAATTCTCGACACAGGTATCAAGGCCATCAACACCTGCCTGACCCTTGGCCAAGGCCAGCGAATTGGACTAGTGGCGGGTTCCGGTGTGGGCAAAAGTGTTTTGCTTGGCATGTTGACCCGCAACACCGAGGCCGACGTCGTAGTGATTGGCCTAATCGGTGAGCGCGGTCGCGAAGTCCAGGAATTTATTCAGCACACTCTGGGTGAAGAGGGGCTAGCCAAATCCGTGGTGGTTGCAGCGCCGGCGAATATTTCCCCCGTACTGCGCCTCAAGGCGACCTACTTAACCCATCTGATTGCCGAGTACTTTCGCGATCGCGGCAAAAATGTATTGATGCTCTGCGACAGCTTGACCCGAGTTGCCCACGCCCAGCGTGAAATTGGCTTGGCGATTGGTGAGCCGCCCACAGCAAAGGGCTACCCGCCCTCGGTGTTTGCCATGTTACCGCGCCTCATTGAGCGCACCGGCGTCGGGCGCAAAGGTCACGGTTCTATTACTGCCATCTATACGGTGCTCGCCGAAGGCGATGATCGCGCCGATCCCATCGTCGATATAGCGCGAGCCTCACTGGATGGCCAGGTGCTGCTATCGCGAACACTGGCTGATGCCGCGCACTATCCGGCAATTGATTTATCCGGCTCGATATCAAGGGTCATGCCCAATCTGGTGGAGTCCAACGTCCTTAAAGCCGCTAACCGCTTTCGCCGTCTGTGGACGCTCTATCAGCAAAATGAAGATCTGATTCAGGTCGGTGCCTATGAAGCAGGTACCAACCCAGATCTCGATGAAGCCATTCGTCTGCGTCCCGGCATGGAAGCGATCTTGCGTCAGGGCAGTGACGAATGCGTGCCCCTGATCCAGAGTCAGGCCATCGTTATGCAACTAACAGCACAGGTGAAACAGTGAAAACAGTCTGGACAGCACTGCTCGCGAAAGCCGAGCGAACACTGCGTGATGCACGCCTAAGCCTCGGCGAGATCAATCGCCGGCGCGAAAATTCCCTGCTCCAAGAGGAGAAGGTCGACGTCCTGTTACTCGATTACAATGAGCAGCTACAGGCGGTTCAGCAGCGCGATCACAGCGCCACCGAAGTGAACAATTATCGCCATTTTATTGTTCAGCTTCAGGAGCTTAAAAATCGCGCCAAGCAGGAACAGCAGCGTATTGATATCGAGTGTCAGCTGGCCCGGCAAATATTGATTAGTGCGGAGCGCGAGCGCATGAAAGTTGATCATCTGGCTACCCGTGCAGAAGAGAAAGAGCAGCGCGAAAGCGAGTCTCGCGAGACCCGCAGTCTCGATGCTCAAGCCATCCAGCAGCATAATCTTCGTGCGAGAGTATCCTAATTAGCCCTAGCCTTTCTCAACAGACCCTTTCCTGACGCAACCAATCCTAATCCCAGCTTCCCAGCGCTAAAGCCAAGGCGCCGGGCTGCGCTTAGTGTCAATCGGCGCTTCGATTAAATAGGCCCTGTCGAATTATTGGCATGTCTCTTGCAAATATCCTCTCTAACTAGGATATGGCAAAGGACTCATTGCAAGCATGCTCGAATCAAAAAACATTCTGCTAGATATAGGTAGAGCCTCAACCGCAGCCCCAGCAACACCTGCAGGGCCCGGGAACGACGCTACGGGAAAAAATCCTGAGCAGTTTTCAGCGCTACTCGGTGATGCGGCGGCAAGCCTAAAAGCGGCCAAAAGCGGCAATTCAATGCCGCTTTCTGAGCAACCACAAAAGCAAGACGCCGAGTTTGACTCCGCTGCCGTGCTTTCTAGCCGCACCCTTAAAGGCGGCATGGCCTTGATTGTCGGTGGCAGTGAGCCTACTGATGCGGGTTTAATCGCTTTCGCTCGCGCTCAGGGTATGGACCCCAAGTCACTTGGATTGTTGACCAGCACCACCGGTCAAGTGGCCAACAGTACCCTGCTTGAGCAGGGGGTGGCGGTTGATGCAGCTGTCTCTATGAGCTCGACATTAAAGGGGAGTGAACTAAAAAACGGGCTGGCAACCCCTGACGCCACCAATGCCCCAGTTCCAATATTGCTGTCCCAGCAGGCAATGCCCGCAGAGCATAAGCTTGCGCATAGGGCTCTACAAATAGGGCTGCCCGAGGCCGCTGCTAAACCTGGGGCCGCTAAACCAGAGCTTCAGTTGGCTGTTCCTAGCGACAAGTTTCTCACCGATCAACAGCGCTTGCAGCGAGCGCAGGGCAATCAGCCTGCTGCGACTGCAGGTCTGCCATCAGGACAGCAGACACTGAAGGCTGCAGTTGAGGCGGCAATCAATGCTCAGGCTGCTACCGCAAAGCCTGGCAACCCCCAGGCTGGCAATGCTCAGGCTAATAATACTCAGGCTAATAATACTCAGGCTAATAATACTCAGGCTAATAATACTCAGACTAATAATACTCAGACTAATAATACTCAGACTAATAATACTCAGACTAATAATACTCAGGCTATACCCCAAAGTTTGGCTCAGCAGGCAGCCATGACTGCGGCTAAAGCCTCTTCGTCAGGGCCCGTCGGTGATGTAAATACCCTTGATATAAAGCCTAAGAATGCGATCACAAGTGTTAAACTCAGCGCCACTGTCGCGGCGGTTGAGCCTCAGGCTCAGACCAGTCAGTTAGAGGCGGCCAAAGTCACTGTTGGGCCAAAAATGGCTGAGGCGTTCTTAAAGCAACATCGAGATCGCCAGAATTTGCCCGTGACAAAAATGGACAGTATTAGTCTTGTGGAGAACAAGCTGTTGACTGGCAGTAGTCCTAGCGCGCTTGCCACCGGGCCGTTGGTGAGTGCTGCAGTGGCTCCTATGCCATTGTTTGTCGATGGCCAAGCCACTAGCTCGACGGCACAAGCTAGTTTAAATGCTGACCTCTCCAGTGAGACACCGGCAGAGAATGCTAGGCAAGATGCCCTGCGAAGACAGGACGATTATATGCAGCTGTCGCGCCAGTTAACCGAGGCGTTGGGCAAGCGCCTCACGGCTCAGATTCAGCGCGGTTCGTGGCATGTGGAAATGGACCTGCATCCGAAGAGTCTAGGTCGGGTTGAGGTGCAGTTAGAGATGAAAAATGGTGAGCTTGAAGCCCGATTTATTGCCGCTAATGCCACCACTAGAGACTTGATCAACGAGGGAATGCCAAGGTTGCGTGAGGCATTGCAAGAACATGGCACGGAAACTGCTTCTATGGACTTAGGTTCGGCACATCAAGGCGCTTCTGACGGAAACTCGACAGCGGCTGAAGAGCGTGCCGAGGGATCAAAAGACAGGTTGTCCGCAGAAGTTGATAACGACAGCCCCAAAGCAGGTCAGAGCAAATCAGCTGATGGCCTAGATGTACATGTTTAAACGCCGCTTTGTGAGTGGACGAATAAGAGGATTAGCCGATGAGTGAAGATAAGCCAGAAGAAGAAGAGAAAGCGAAGAGCCCGGTATTAAAAATTATTTTAATCGTTGTCGGGATTCTACTTTTGATTGCCATATCTGTTGGTGGAACGCTGTTCGCCAGTGGGTTCTTTGATGCGGATAAAAATGTCGCCGCTGAAGAGGCTATTGCTGCACTCGAGGCTGAGGCCGCTGAACAAGCTGCCGCCGCCGAAGCTGCCGCCGCGGGTCCGGACAAGGTCAAGCAAGACTCACCAGAGCTAACTCGCTTTGAGCCGTCGTATTTTGTTTTGCCAAAGGTGCTGGTCGCGAATATCTCCAACTCGAGAAAGGTGATGCAGGCGACAGTCGCGATAATGACTTTCTATGATGAGCGAGTTATTGAGAATGTCGACAAACACGACTTTCCACTGCGATTCGCGATGCTCAAAGTTATGCGCAACACGACTGAATCCGAGGTTGCCGATAAAGATTTTCAGGATAATCTGGCGGCCATGCTAAAAACCGAAATGAATGCAGTACTGGAAGGTTTAGAAGATTTCGGCGGCATTGAAGCAGTTTATTTTACTGAGTTCGTTGTCCAGTAAGTGAATGTCTAAAAACCAACACTTACTTTGCAGACTGTGAGGGCCACAATGGCTGATATTGATAATTTATTATCCCCGGAAGAGCTCGATGCGCTCACCGCGGGGCTTCAAGACGGCTCAATTGAAGCCGACACTGGGCTTAACAGTGACATCATGGCAATGCGCCACGACCTGACCAATGAAGACTCGTCTCTGGGTGTCAATGTCGGCGCTGTTGATATGATCAATGAGCGCTTTGTCAGACAGTTTCGATTGGGTTTACTTGAAGTACTGCGCACCACGCCAAAAGTCAGTATGGCCGATGTTCAGATAATGAAATTTGGTGAATATTTAAAAGATTTGTCTGCACCGCTGTCGGTTAACACGATTAGATTAAATCCCTTGCGCGGCTATTCAATGGCCGTGATTGAGCCTTCAATTGTATTCGCTGCCCTGGATAATTTCTTTGGTGGGTTTGGTCGCGGTTTTGACAAGCTGCCGCCAGGGCGACTGTTTACACCCACCGAATCGAGCATCATTAAAATTATGTTGGATGTACTTTTCGGGTCTTTAAAAGAAGCCTGGGCACCGATTCTAGCTATCAACTGTGAACATGTCAGTTCTGAAATCAATCCACAGTTTGCCCAGATTGCCGATGAAAATGATCTGGTTGTTGTCAGTCGTTTTGTCGCGGATCTAGGGCGCGATGTGTCGGGAAATGTTGATTTGGTCTATCCCTACAATTCACTTAAGCCGATTCGCGACTTACTGCGCAGCCGAGTACAGACAGGTGATGGGGATGACGTCTCAGATAAAGAGTGGAGCGCCGAACTGCAATCTGCAGCTGTGGATGCCGAGCTCGAAGTGTCAGTTGAGTTAGCGCAAATAGAAACTACGTTGAGTAAATTTGAGGCTATGAGTGAAGGCGATATCGTCTATTTCACTAAAGGCGAGCATGCCCGTTTATACGTCAACTCTGTGCCTGTCTTCGATGCCGAAGTTGGCGCCAATGGATCACAGATGGCAGCACGAATTATAAAGCCGCTGAAGCCTCTAAAATAAACGAAACCAGTATTTTAAAAAATAGTAAATACCTATTTCGTTACACGTTTGTTACAAGAAAGAGAGAAATAACATGGCCGATACTGATCCAGACCTTTTAGCTGACGATACATCATCGACAGACTTGAGCGATTTAAAAAATAAAATTAACGCAGATATTCTGCAGAATATTCCCGTTACCATCTCTGTTGAAGTGGGTCGCACCTCGCTAAAAATTCGCGATCTGATGCGACTGACCCAAGGCAGTGTTGTTGAACTGGACCGCATTGCCGGTGAGCCTCTGGATCTGTTGGTAAACAATACGCTGGTTGCCCAGGGTGAAGTGGTCTTGGTCAACGAACGCTACGGCGTGCGCCTAACCAGTGTCATACCCACGGCCGATCGCGTCAAGAACCTGTAGAGTTAACGACCCATGGGTGAAATTGGTTGGAATGAATGGTTGTCGATGATGTCATCCTTAGCGGTGGTTCTAGTACTGCTCGCCGCCACCCTATTTGGCCTTAAAAAAATGGGCCTCAGCACGTCCAAAGATGCGACCAAAAAGCTCCAGGTTAGTGAGGTGCACAACTTGGGCCCGCGGCAGAAACTGATTCTTGTAAGCATTAATAATGAGCAGGTTTTGCTGGGTGTTACTCCTCAGGCGATCAATCATCTTGGCAATTGGCCAGATCAGAAAGCGATGGATGACCTAGATCAGCAACCAACCGAGGCTGATCAGCTAGGCTCTGAAACCGCAGCGGAAAGTCCTAGTAAGTTTAAGCAGCTAATGGCCCAAATTGCCGAGCGCACAACCGAGCGGGAAAAAAATTAATCCCATGAGCCAAAAAAATCGTCTCAGTAAATTCTTTATAGCCGCTCTTGCCCTAATAGCAACAGCGGTTGCATTACCTGCCGCTGCTCAGGTGGGCCTACCCGTAGTCAATATGATCGACGATGGCTCCGGAGGCACCAAATACAGTTTAACCTTGCAGCTATTAGCCCTCATGTCAGTGCTGACGCTATTGCCGTCTCTACTGTTAATGATGACCTCGTTTGTGCGTATTATTATTGTATTTTCATTGTTGCGTCAGGCTCTTGGCACGGCTCAGACACCGCCCAATCAGGTGCTGGTAGGCCTGGCATTATTTCTCACGCTATTTATTATGTCGCCGGTTTTAACCTCTGTGTACGATGACGCCATCACCCCTTATTTTGAAGAGCAGATCAGTTTTGAGGTCGCCTTGGCAGCCGCCGAAGCCCCGGTCAGAACCTTTATGCTCAATCAGACCAGAGAGTCTGATATAGGCATGTTTTTGGAAATTGCCGATAACACCGAAGTGACTGAGCCTGCGGATGTGCCATTTTTAACATTGGTCCCAGCCTTTATTACCTCGGAACTAAAAAGCGCGTTTTCGATTGGCTTTCTTATCTATATCCCCTTTGTGGTCATTGACCTAGTGGTTGCCAGTGTACTGATGTCCATGGGTATGATGATGCTCTCGCCGATGATGATCTCGATGCCGTTTAAATTAATGTTGTTCGTGTTAGTCGATGGTTGGACTCTAATAATGGGGTCTTTGACTGCGAGCTTTGCGCTCAGCTAGGAGAGTCCCATGGACCCTGCAATGGTTATTGATTTAGGTCGTGAAGCACTATGGGTAGCGGTCCTGGTTGCCTCGCCACTGCTTGGGGTCGCCTTAGGCGTAGGCCTTATCGTGGGTATTTTTCAGGCCGCTACCTCAATTCAAGAAATGACCCTTAGCTTTATTCCCAAACTGGGGCTCATGGTGGTTGCCCTAGTGATCTTTGGCAGCTGGCAAATTGGTGTGATGGTGGATTACTTTCAGCGTATCTATGAGCGGATCCCCGCGCTGTTTACCTAATGGACATACTGGTCGCTGAAGTGGTGCAGCGTTTTTACACGCTGCTCTGGCCAATGATCAGAGTGTCTGCATTTCTGCTCGCCTCACCGTTCTTTTCTCTGCGCGCAGTTAATGTGCGGGTGCGGGTCTTGTTAGCCGCTCTGCTGACATTGATGATCTACCCTCTAGTGGATTGGCCAATCATTGAACCCTATTCCGCCGCTGGTCTGCGGGAGATATTTAATCAGATCTTGATTGGCACAGTTATGGGTATGATCCTACAAATAGTCAGCGGCGCACTGGTCGTGGGTGGTCAGGCGGTGTCTGCTGCAATGGGTTTGGGTATGGCTAATATGATCGATCCCAATATGGGTAACGTGCCTGTCATCTCGCAATTTTTTATTATCTGTTCCACCCTTATTTTTATGGGAATGGGCGGCCATGTATTGATTATTAGTCTGATTTTAGAGAGTTTTAAGTCTCTGCCAATCGGTCAAATGATTGCACCTGATATGCTCATGGCGGTCTTGTTGCAGTGGAGTTCGATGCTGTTTCTCGGTGCTCTATTATTGGCTCTGCCGATAATGGTCAGCCTGCTATTTATCAATATTGGCGTTGGTGTGATCACTCGCGCAGCACCAGTGCTAAATATT
>ENA-ORXF01000051-ORXF01000051.1-marine-metagenome-genome-assembly--contig:-NODE-51-length-86873-cov-13.797779_pt1 | contig 86873 bp, 61 predicted proteins | sample MGYA00237864_ERZ511476 | MGnify/ENA primary metagenome ERZ511476 (study PRJEB26306, sample SAMN06343908) | marine metagenome | isolation source: coastal waters | place: Atlantic Ocean: West Antarctic...
TTTAGCGTCGGTCACTGAACAAAAAAGAGACTTTTATTATCTGACAATCCCAGCTGGGCCGATCGAAGAATCTATTGCCCTTACCGATGAGCAGATATTGCAGTATTATCAAAAAAACCTATCCTCGTATGAGACAGAGGCTCAAGTAATCGTCGACTACATCGAACTAAGCCCTGCAAAGTTGGTTGATCCAACATTAGTGTCGAGCGCTCAAATTTCCGCGCGTTTTGAAGAGGAACTTGATACTTTGGACTTGGCGGAATCTCGTCAGGTCGCCCACATTTTGTTGGAAGATGCTAACGATGATTTAATTGCAGAAGTTCAGGCTAAGATTGGGGCTGGAGGTATGTTCGGTGAGCTAGCCCGTGAGTATTCTGATGATTTTGCATCGGCAGAGACAGGTGGAGATCTTGGTTATACCTCTGGAAATACATTCCCTGAGGCGTTTGAGGCTGCATTAGCCGCGCTTGAGTTGGGTGAGGTTTCTAGCCCGGTCACAACGGATGCCGGCATTCACTTTATAAAGCTTTTGGATATCCAGCAGGATACTTATTTGCTAGCAGATGAATCCTCTCGTATAGAGCGTGAATTGATGAGAGAGGCGACGACTGATAAGTTGATCGCTAAGGTAGAGCTTCTTAAAGAGCTCAGCTATAACGCGGAATCGCTGATTGAAGTTGCTGAAGATGTGGGCTTAGAACTCAATACATCAGAGGCATTCTCTAGATCTGGCGGGCAGGGCATTGCAGGTCTTCCCAAAGTGAGTGCCGCAGCCTTTAGCTCTGAGGTAGTTGAAGATAAGTACGCGAGTGAAGTACTTGATTTAGGCGATGATCGATATGTTGTTTTGAAGCTCAACCAATTTATAGAGGTACGCCAGAAAGAGCTTTCTGAGGTTCGAGGCTTGGTAGTTACGGCACTTACAGCTAGCGAGTCAGCGAGATTACTCGCGGAGAAAGGTGCAGAGCTACTGGCGGAAATAGTCGCAGGAAGCTCTGTTGAAATGGTCGCTAAAAATCGTGACCTTGCTTGGCAGGTCGGTAAGTCTGTAAATCGTCGTGGCACTGACGTTAATGCTGAGGTTAGATCAAGAGTATTTACCTTTCCAATCCCCGATTCAGACAGGGTGATCGACGGATTTTATATGAGCAACGGTGATTATGTAGTAGCAGAATTAACAAAAGTAGTGCCCGGTGATTTAAGCGTTTTAGCGAAAGAAGCTAGAGCGTCTTTAGAGGCCGCTACGCTCTCAATAAATGCTAATCGCGATGTTCTCGCTTATCAGGGAACTTTGAGAGAGAAGGCTGATATTGTTCAGTAGGTAGGTATTTTGAGTTATAGAATAAAGGCGGTTAGTCCGCCTTTATTTTTGTCTGTTAAAAAGACCTTAAATATTTCTTGGGTTAATATACAGAGTTAACCGTTGGCCCGGCTGCAGATAGCTTTTCTTATTAATACTATTCCAATCGATAATATCAGTAATGGACAGTGAAAAGTTTTTCGCAATCTTATAGAGAGAGTCCCCACGCCTCACCTTATAAGAAATTTTTCTTAGTGACACAGACTTTACTGATTGTTTAGATGAGCGTATTTCAAGTACTTGGCCAATTTTGATGAGTTCTCCTCCTAGGCCATTCAAAACACGCAGCTCCTTGACAGTAATGCCATAGCGTTGCGCCAGTGTTGAGAGAGAGTCACCAGAAACAACGCTATGACGTGTTATTTCGTACCTGCCCTGTCTATCAGACGCGATATCCGCATTACTATTTGGTATCACTAGTGTCTGGCCTATGCTGATGCGATCGCTAATTAAGTTGTTACTATTTTTGATCGCGTCAGTTTGGGACTTAAACCGAGCAGCAATTTGAGAGAGCGAGTCACCGTTGACAACAATATATTCGGTATGAGGAATCCAAGTTTTTGGATCAGTGGTTTTAATGAACGCCACAAGTGATGCTGACTTGTCCGTAGGTATTAATAAACGATAGGCGCCCTGCGGAGGCGTCGTCGAGCGTCGATAACCCGCGTTGAGTTGGCTAAATAGCCAGTAGTCGGTGTCGGTGATTTCCATCACTTTTGATAGTGAAATCTGTTTCTCGATATGAATAACATCAAAGTAGGATTGATTTTTCACGTCAGGCAGATTGATTTCTAAGGACTCCGAATCCTGAATTACCGACGCCAATGCAAGTAGTTTGGGTACATAATTACGAGTCTCTTTGGGCAATTTGAGATGCCAAAAATCAGTCGGCTTACCAAGTTTGGCGTTGGCTCTAATAGCTTTTCCAACTGTGCCTTCTCCGGCATTATAAGCGGCCAATGCAAGTAACCAGTCATTGTTAAAACGTCGATTTAGGTAAGATAGGTAATTTATAGCAGCGGCTGTTGATGCTACAACATCTCTCCGCCCGTCATACCAGCGACCTCGCTCTAGACCAAACCTACTTGCCGTTGCTGGAATAAATTGCCAAAGTCCAGCTGCATGACTAGGGCTGTAGGCATAAGCATCATAGGTGCTTTCGATGATAGGCAATAAAACCAGTTCCAAAGGTAACCCAGATTCAGACAGTTGCTCGGTGACATAGTGAATAAAAGGTTTAGCGCGCTTAACCACAGTTGATATGTAGCGAGGATGTTTAATATACCAGTCACGTTGTTCCAATACACTGGCAGGGTAGGACTCAAGGTTTAGTTGGTAACCGGCACGGATACGTTGCCAAAGGTCCATCTGTGGTATATCAAATTCGATACTGATTACTGCTGCGGCAGAGACTTCTGGCGTTACAATGAGTTCTTTGCGCTCAGATACCAGGTCAACCAGTTGCGATAGAGGCTCGGGTATTTGATCAAGCTCAACGGGTATAGCGGGCACAGCTTGTTCTTCTATTGAAGGCGGCGAGATTATGCAGCCTGATAGTGATAAAAGGAGCCATAGCATTGTGCTGAAACAAATTAGTTGGGACGCTGATTTCACAGAGATCTCACAGGATTTTTTAGCCGGTGAGTGTATCGATGTTATTGAAATTAGACAAACAATTAACCGTTTGCACACCGACTAACTAAAAATAACGATTAGTGATATGTGTGAGTGTTTTGATTAATTAATATTCAACTGTTTTGTGAGGGTTTAGTGGAGTCTAATGCGGTGGTTTTTAACCCGCTCAACCGTCATACTGTAAGCCTGTAAGGGCACGTTCTTTAGGCCGCCTATTAAGTTAACCTTGAGATTTAAAAGACGAGTGTTAAAACGGTTTTCTATAAAAGAGCTCGAATTCACTGCCGAACATCTCTCAATGTGGTCGAAGAGTGACTTTGGGCGCTATGTTTTGGCCACCGAACGGGAACTTATCGCACAAAAGTATTCAGCATTACCCGGGTATCGGTTTATGCACCTCGGGTTAACCGCAGATGAGCAGTCGGCGAATGAATTTTCTCAGATACATAGGTTTAATTTCCAAACTCGTACTGGCGGTTGTAGTTCCGATGTTTCTGCAGTAGCTGATTTAACTGAACTACCCTTACCATCAGATATAGTCGATGTCGTATTGCTTCAGCACATGCTTGAGTTTTCTGCGTCGCCTCAATCAGTACTTGCAGAGGTATGCCGAGTAATAGCACCAGGTGGTCATCTTGTCGTATGTGCTTTAGATCCATTTGGACCTATGGGACTGGCTAAATTACCCATGCAGCTATTGTCTAACAGCCCTCAATATCGTTTCCATAGCCTTCGTATAGGGCGCCTAGTAGATTGGTTAACCCTACTGAACTTTGAGGTAGACTCTATTCACCATGGTGCTCATCAGTGGCCCTTTTTATACAACGCTGACTCCTCTGCGATGTTAGAAAGTCGTGAAAAAGTGAAGTTAGGGGTTAAATGGGATCTCGGATGCCAAAAAATGGGGCTCCCTTTAGGAAATTTTTTTATGATCCATGCCGTCAAGCGAGTCAGCCGAGTGATTGGTAATTCATCGCGAAACTGGAAGACAGCAGCACGTGAACGGTTAACTGTATCTGCGAGTCAATCGCTTGGGTCAAAAAAAAGTGTAGATAAGCGCTCTTCGGAGAATAACTTTTAGTCATAGAGATAAATGATGAGTCGTGTAGAGATTTTTACTGATGGCGCCTGTCGAGGTAATCCTGGCCCTGGTGGCTGGGGTGCTTTACTGCGTTTTGGGACTGAAGAAAAGGAACTTTTTGGTGGTGAGCCTGAAACTACGAACAACCGTATGGAGTTAACCGCTGTTATTGAAGCACTGGCAGCGTTAAAGCGGCCTTGCGAGGTTAAAGTAACATCTGATTCAACCTATGTTCTTAAAGGCATTCAAGAATGGATGCCCAATTGGAAAAAAAGAGGTTGGAAAACCGCTAGTAAAAAGCCCGTTAAAAATGTCGACCTATGGCAGAAACTCGATGCGCTGATTGGGTTGCATAGTATAGACTGGCAATGGGTCAAAGGACACAGCGGCCACAGGGAAAACGAGATTGCTGATGATTTAGCTAATCGGGGAATAGACGAGCTCTAGAGGCCTAGATTAAAGCTCAACATCAATCACACTAAAGATAGTATAAAAGCATGCGACAGATTGTTTTAGACACAGAAACTACCGGTTTAGAGACCTCCCAAGACCACCGAATCGTCGAGATTGGTTGTGTGGAAATGGTTAATCGGAAGCTGACTGGCCGACATTATCACCAATATATCAACCCTCAACGAAAAGTCGATGAAGGTGCGATGGAGGTGCATGGTATTACTGATCAGTTTCTTGAGGATAAGCCAGTTTTTGCGGCTATTAACTCTGATTTCCTACAATTTTTGGACGGTGCTGAACTAGTGATTCACAACGCACCTTTTGATGTGGGATTCATTAATCATGAATTAAAGAAACTTAGTGGTAAGCAGACCCCGTTGGGTTCTAGCTGTAAAATCATAGACACGCTAGCACTTGCTAGGCAAAAACACCCCGGACAAAAAAATAATCTTGACGCGTTATGCAAGCGTTATGGCGTAGATAATTCGCAACGAGATCTCCACGGTGCGTTATTGGATGCTGAAATACTTGCAGACGTCTATTTGCTGATGACCGGCGGTCAAGTTAATTTAAATATCAATCAACAGTCCGATTCAGACAGTGGTGAAATCAATGCTGCCACGTTAATTAGGCGCCTGCCGAGCGACAGAACTCCTTTACCGATTGTTCGCGCGAGTGCTGAGGAATTACTTTGCCATGAAGAAAAGCTCGCAGCCATTAAGAAGTCTAGTGGATTCTGTGTCTGGCAGGAGACAGGCGAGTAGCGCTTTTTATGTCTAATATCGATAGTTTTGATCCTACCAATATTGCTCCTAATACGCCAAGTCAAATAGATCGGCTTTCATCGGAGCTTGTGCAGACGGTTTTAAGCGCTGATTTGTTTAGTCTGACTCGGACGTTGTTCACCCTTAAAAGTCGTAGCGCTGACGCCAAAGATAGCTCAGGAAAGTGGTTGAAATTCTGCGCAGCGGTGGCCAAATCACAGGATGCTGCAGAGTCAAGGAGACTCAGACTTCCATTAATTAACTACCCTGATTTACCGGTAAGTGCTCGCGCTGAGGAAATTAAGCGCGAAATTGAGAAAAATCAGGTTGTGATTATCGCCGGTGAGACAGGGTCCGGTAAGACGACTCAAATCCCTAAAATATGCCTGCAAGCAGGGCGAGGGGTTCGAGGTCTTATTGGGCATACACAGCCGCGCAGAATTGCCGCTCGCACAGTTGCGGAGAGAATTGCCCAAGAATTGAAGTCACCCTTGGGCGATGCTGTCGGTTATCAGGTTAGATTCTCGGATCAAACATCATCCAACAGTTTTATAAAGCTGATGACCGATGGTATTTTGTTGGCTGAGATTCAGCGGGATAGATATCTTAGTAAATACGATACGATTATCGTCGATGAGGCTCATGAGCGTAGTCTCAATATTGATTTTCTTTTGGGTTATCTTAAAGGCTTATTAGTTAAACGGCCCGATCTAAAGCTCATTATTACCTCGGCAACAATTGATATAGAAAAATTCTCGACACATTTTGATAAGGCACCTGTGATAGAGGTCTCTGGCAGGACATTTCCTGTGGAGATTATTTATAGTGGACCGGACATCGTTGAGAGAGAGCGTAATCAAGCGATCGTCGATTGCTTAGAAGATATTGAGCAGAATCAAAAACCAGGAGATGTGTTGGTTTTTTTAAGTGGCGAGAGGGAAATTCGAGAAGCTAGCTTGGCACTTCGGCGAGCGCAATTGACGCACACTGAAATAGTCCCTTTATATGCTCGGCTTAGTCTAGCGGAGCAGAGCAAAATCTTCTCTCCGCATAAGGGACGTCGTATCATTCTTAGTACCAATGTTGCAGAGACATCTCTCACTGTTCCGGGTATTCGGTATGTTATTGATACCGGTAGGGCAAGGGTATCTCGTTACAGTTTTCGTACTAAGGTACAAAGATTGCCAATTGAGTCAATTTCTCAAGCGAGTGCAAATCAGAGAGCCGGGCGTTGTGGTAGGGTTGCTGATGGTGTTTGTTACCGCTTATATCAGGCGGAAGACTTCGAGACTCGATCGGCATTTACTGATCCAGAGATTGTACGGACAAATCTCGGATCAGTCATATTGCAGATGCTCCATTTACGGATTGGTGATATTAGAGATTTTCCCTTTATTGATCCACCCGATAGTCGATTAATCAGTGACGGTTATAAACTCTTAGAAGAGCTTCAAGCGGTCAATAGTGCAGGTAAGATGACCTCTTTAGGAAAGAAGCTCGTCGCATTGCCTGTGGACCCCAGGCTAGCCAGAATGATTCTAGAATCAAGTAATAATGGCTCACTCAATGAGCTAATTATTATAGCCAGTGGTTTAAGTATTCAGGACCCACGAGAACGTCCCGGGGAAAAGCAGCAAGCTGCAGATCTGGCCCACAAACAATGGCAGGACAACGAGTCTGATTTTATATCGCTACTCAACCTTTGGACTCACTTTGAAGAAAAACGACAAAACTTGTCAACTAATCAGTTTAGTAAATACTGCAGATCGCAGTTCGTTTCCTACCTGCGTATGCGTGAATGGAGAGACCTTCATCGGCAACTGCATAGTGCGTGTAGAACACTTAAGCTGACGGATAATCAGCAACCTGCTGAGTATGGGCCGATTCATCAAGCTCTGCTGTCAGGTTTGTTAGGTCAGGTCGGAATTCGTGAGGATAAATGGGAGTTTTTAGGAACCAGAAATCGCAAGTTTTTTATCTTCCCTTCATCCGGTCTGAGTAAAAAACCGCCGAAGTGGGTTATGGCAGGCTCTTTAATGGAGACTACCAAGCAGTTCGCACTCAATGTGGCGAAGATTGATCCAGAGTGGCTTGAATCATTAGCGTCGCACTTAGTGAAAAAGAGCCATAGTGAGCCTTTTTATCATCATAAATCTGGTCAGGTAATGGCTAAGGAGCGGCAGACACTGTTCGGTCTGAGTATTGTTGAAGGTAAACGGGTGGCATATGGAAAAATTGCACCCATCGATGCAAGAAAGATCTTTATACAGCAGGCTCTAGTAGAAGATGGTTATCGTGGTAAAGGTCAATTTTATGCACATAACCAAGGACTAGTCGCGGAGTTACAGGCTTTAGAGGATCGCTTTCGTCGACGAGATTTATTGGCTGAGCAGATGGTCATTTACAACCATTATGATCAGCGTGTCCCGTCATCTGTTTATAACTTGCCTGATTTTGAGAAATGGCGCAAGACATCTGAGACAGACGATTCTCAGCTCTTATATATGAGTAAAACGTCGCTGTTATTACGAAATTTGGAGGCCAGTGAGGAAGCGCAATTCCCTCAGGAGCTGTTAATAGATGACTTCGAATACAGCCTTCGATATCACTTTCAACCGGGTCATGCTGAAGACGGTGTTAGCTTAATTTTGCCTTTAGCGTTATTGCATCAATCACCACGATACTTTTTCGACTGGTTGGTGCCAGGCATGTTACGTGATAAATGTATTGCGCTAGTCAAGGGGCTGCCAAAAAATATTCGACGTACATTTGTACCTGTGCCTGATTATGTTGACAAGGTATTGCTTAATATTAGCGCTCAAGATCGACCCCTAACCGAGGTTTTAGGTGAACAGTTACACAAGCTAACGGGACAAAAGATATCTAGCGAAAGCTGGAATCTGGATAATCTTAATTCTTGGTATCGGATGAACTTTATTTTGCAGGACGATCAAGGTCAGCTGATTGGTATGGCCAGAGATCTCAGCCAATTGCGTAAAGATTTTAAGCAACGGATCAATAATAGTTTGGCTGAATCAGCTGAAGAGACCATTGCGCGAAATAATATTACGGAGTGGGACTTTGCAGAGCTACCCATTGAGGTGGTTTTGCCGCGCGGAAATATGAATATTAAGGCGTGGCCAGCACTGCGAGATCATCAAGATTCAGTGGCCATTGAACTGATTGATAATCCTGCTGTTGCTGAGGCTATTTCCATGGACGGGCAATTGCGTCTGGCGGTGTTGCGAGGAAAAGATCAATGTAAATACCTTAGTAAAGATTTGTTGCGAGGAAAAGAATTACAACTAAAAGCCGCCGGTTTGGTTTCTCGAGAGACCATTGTGCCGGCCATTATTTTGGCAAGCTTTAAGCAAGCTATGTTTTCAAAGAACGCTGTGATTAGGGATCAGCATGAATTCGATAATTGTTATACGACAGGTATAGGACAGGTTGTAGAATTTGCTCGACGGCATGGTGATGCCATTGAATCAGTATTGGCATCATTGCATGTGCATCAGCAAAGCATAAGATCAATGTCAGTGAGTGAACAGAGCGCAAAAGAAGATATTTTGGCCCAAATAAATTGGTTATTTTCAGCTCAAACGCTTGCGCAAGCATCGGTAGAAGATACCTCACAATACTCAAGATATGTTCGCGCAATAGACTTTAGAATTGGAAAAGTATTGTCACAAGTTCAAAAAGATTACGAGTACACTATGGCTATTAGGTCTTTTGTAGAGCCTCTAGAAAAATTTGAGACGAAAAAATATCTCATGTCGCCCGAACTTAATCAGTCTTTACGTGAATTTCGATGGCTAATTGAGGAATTTCGAGTCTCTCTTTTTGCGCAGCAGCTTAAGACCAGAAGGCCGGTTTCGGAAAAACGTTTGGCCGCACGATGGTCAGATTTGAGCGATCAGCTAAGGCGGGTTGTACCGGATTACATATAATCTGTGACTTGAGTCTCATATAAGTGGGTGAGACGCTCCAACAAATGAACACTATTGAATAGCTCTGGAGTATAATCACACTCTATAATTTATTTTTAAACTTTTTTGAATCTAAATTCACTGTTCACCGCGTCGTAGATGCGAAATGTGGCATTCAACTTAACGTTGTATCTGAGCGTCCAAGTGTTTTGCAGTAGCTGTTGTTGGAAACAAGTATTTCTTGCCCCGCTTAATATGCGGAATATCAAGCTGGTGTGTTATTAGAGATGTGGGTTCAAGTAAAAATGTTAAAACTGGTTTTAGTATCACTGCTTATTGTTATGGCCAACTTTACGTTTAGTGAGGAGGCTGATGAGATTGACCCCTTTGAAGGAGTTAATAGAGTATTTTATGAGCTCAACTTTAATCTTTTAGACCCAGTGATTATCAAACCTATTGCTATTATCTATGATGAACTCACTCCTAAGCCTATCCGCCAAGGGTTTAGAAATTTCTTTTCCAACTTAGATGAAGTCCCGAGTCTGGTTAATAATGTCTTGCAAGGTAAATTTGGTCAAGCCGCTAATAATGCCGAGCGTTTTTTAATGAATACAACATTGGGGCTGGGTGGTTTTCTAGATATCGCAAAACGAGCGGGCCTGCAGTCAGCAGAAGACGAAGATTTTGGTCAAACACTAGCGGTTTGGGGTGTTCCTGATGGGCCTTATTTGATGTTACCCTTTTTTGGTCCATCGACCTTGCGAGATGCACCGTCAAACTTTGTTGATAGCCTACTTGATCCGTTTAGTTATAATGATAGCCTTCCTGTCCGTGCTGTTATAAAAGGAATCGATTTAATTTCTTTACGGGCTGATTTATTGGGTATTGACGATGTTATTAGCGGCGATGAATATTTGTTTATAAGGGATGTTTATCTGCAGAATAGAGAGTATGTTATCAGTGACGGCGCTATTGATGATGATTTTGATGATTTAGACGATTATTAGGCGCAACAGGTTTTATTTGTGTTTTATAGACTATTTTTTATTGAAACAATAATTATAAGATATTACTAAGTCGAGTTTTCATGGGTGAAGTTAAAAGCGCAGTTTTTCTGGTTGGTGAGAGAAATACCAAGCTTGAGCGATTAATGTCAAGAATCGAAGGGGGTGGTCACCATTGCCGGTATCTCTCCGACCTTAATGACTTGTCTGCCGTTTGTGAAGACGACTTTTCTCAGGTAGTGGCATTCTCTCCACCACCGGACATGATCGAAGACTTGTCCAGTAGCACGTTATTGAAAGAGTACGCTGCAAAGCACATGTTGACAGTAATACTTGACGATTTGTCCCACCCAAAAGCTATAGATTTTTTTAGACTTGGCATTGCTGATGTTTGGTTTGAGGATATGTCTAGCATCGAACTCGAAGAATCCTTTACTCGACTTCAAGAATTTGCGAACTTGCGGGTTCAGCGGATGACCTATGGCCAAAGGTTAGAAACGGCTAATTTAGATCTTCAAAATAGCTTGCATATGCTTAAGCAGGATCAACTTGCAGGGCTTGAAGTTCAAAAAAGTCTAATGCCTGAAAGTCCACTAAGCTTTGCGGACTATGAAATATCTCATTCTGTTACACCATCACTGTATCTTAGCGGTGATTTTGTTGGGTATAACTTTGTATTGGGTCGTTACTTGGTGTTTTATTTTGCCGACGTCTCTGGGCATGGCGCCTCATCGGCATTTGTGACGGTTCTGCTAAGGTTTATGATTGGTCGCGTAATACAGCGTCATGTTACTGAAAATGACCATGAGGCCCTTAAGGCGGCTCCTGAGGGTCTTTTAGAGCACGTAAACAAGCAAGTCTTAGCGACAGGGTTAGGAAAGCATCTAACCATTGTGGCCGGTTGCCTAGACACCGAAAATAGCACCTTGCGCTATGTGGTCGGGGCTCAACTGCCTCGCCCGATTATAATTGTTGACGGGTGCGCTCAATATTTACCGGGGAAAGGTAAGCCGGTTGGGATCTTCGAGAGCGCATCATGGGATGTAGAGCAGATAGTGCTACCTGAGCGCTGTGCGTTGGTGCTGTTGTCAGATGGTGTTTTTGATTTGGTACCGGATAAAGATCTCATTGACAAAGAAAAAACGTTGCTGCGCTTTCTTGCGCGCAGCTCTGATAACCTAGAATCTCTGAAAGCGGCTCTGTCTGTTGATTTCTTGGAAGATCCTCAAGATGACGTCTCCATGTGTTTGCTAGCCCGAGGAATGTAGCTTGAATTCTGGGAAAATACTCGTTTCTGATCAGCTTGGTAATCATCTACTTAAGTTTACTGGTGATGTGCGGGTTACGCTATGCGGCACATTAAACCGTTACATCGAGACTATCTTTGGTACTAAGAATGTAAAGCGAGTTGTTGTTGACATGCTTGAAGCAGAGGGGCTGGACAGCACAACACTTGGATTATTAGCCAAATTAGGGCTCCATTGTCGTGAAGAGTACGGCCTAAATGTTGAGGTTTTTTGTCAGAACACAAGTATTCTTAGGACGCTAGAAAGCATGAGCTTTGACGAGATTTTTGATATTTTCGATCAACTACCTAATATGGATACCATCGAAAATTTACATGAAATAGATGCCCAGAATTTACCGGTTGATGAAATTCGGGAACAGGTTCTAGAAGCCCACAAAATTCTGGTCCGGTTAAGTGCCGACAATCAGCAAGAATTCAAAGATTTAATCAAGGCACTCGAATTCGATAGATAATTAGCTGCCGTCTCTGGCGTTAATCTTACAACGGATATAGTCGCTATGAAGGATATGTAATAGGTCAGCTACTCGCCGCATGATGCTCTCCTCATGCTTATCTAAATGACCATCCGCAAAAGCGACACGCCACATCCCCGTCATTAGTTCGAGTTTTTGTTGCTCATTAAAATGACTATTGATTTCTCGAGTAAACTGATACAAGGACGTGGCTTCAGTCACTTCTTCTCTGGAAAGTGCGATTAGCTCATCTATTTTTTCTTTGGCTATACCTAGCATGGTAGAGAGTGTTCCAGTAATAGATTCAAGCTCTTGCTCGTCGAGATTCCCATCTATAACCATCACCTCAATTAACAGTGCCGCTGAGGCAATCTGTTGTGGAGTTACCGTATCTACTTCAGGCTCAATAACGTTTTTAGAGAAAAAATTCTTAATTTTATCAATCATTTGGCGGTCTCTTTTAACCATTTTTCTAGTTTAATTTGATCAGTAACAAAACTTCTTATCCCGTGAGATAGTTTTTCTGTTGCCATTGGGTCATCATTTAATTCATAGCGAAAAGCGGACTCATTGCCCATCGCATACTCAATTTTATCACCGGTGCTACTAGCGTCTAGTTTACGTTCAAGGGTTCCAAAATCGTCATCTAAAGCTTGTAAAAGTTGGGGGCTAATAGTCAGTCGATCACAGCCTGCGAGTTCTGTAATTTCACCAATATTTCTGAAACTTGCGCCCATCACAACGGTGTCATATCCGGATTGTTTGTAGTAGTTGTAAATACGCGTTACTGACTGCACTCCTGGATCTTCGGCAGCGGTGTAGTCAGATTTACCTGTGTTAGCTTTATACCAGTCCAAAATCCTGCCTACAAAGGGCGATATTAAAAAGGCCCCGGCATCAGCAGCCGCAGCAGCTTGAGTGAAATTAAATAGTAGTGTTAGGTTACAGTTAATCCCTTCTTTTTCAAGTTGTTGGGCGGCACGGATACCCTCAAAGGTCGAGGCCATCTTTATAAGTACACGCTCTTTGCCAATACCGGCAGTCTCATAGAGATCAATTAACTGGCGTGCCTTGGTAATTGATTTTTCAGTATCGAAAGAAAGTCGTGCATCGACTTCTGTTGATACACGACCGGGAATAACCTGAATGATTTTTTCGCCAATGCCAACGGCTAATTTATCCATGCACAGTGATAGCTGTTCATCACTGGAAAGGGTGCCTCGGGAAACTGAAGTTATCACCTCTTTCACCAAACTCTCATAGGTGCGCATCTGAGCGGCTTTTAGAATCAAGGATGGATTCGTCGTAGCATCTTCAGGAGAGTACTGACTTATAGCCTCAAAATCGCCAGTATCGGCGACCACGGTCGTCATTTCTTTTAATTGCGCTAATTTACTTTGGTTACTCATTTTGGCTTTCCCCTGAAGTTGCTTTTAATGCTGTCGTCAAAACCTCAATTGTTGATGCAGGTTTATAGGCATTTTCGCTAATATGTCGCCTGAATTGCCTTGCCCCAGGCATTCCATGGAATAAGCCTAAAATATGACGAGTCATCGCATGTAACCTGACACCCTTTGACATCTCATTATCCACATATTGGAGAAATTGTTCAGCGATATCTTCACGAGTTTTAATGGGGGTTTGATACCCATAGATCAGATTATCTACTTGAGACAGTAAGTAGGGGTTAGTGTAGGCCTCTCGACCCATCATTACGCCATCAATTTTTTCTAAATGCGAGACAGACTCCTCTAGGGTGGTTATACCACCGTTAATAATAATTTCGATGCCCGGAAAGTCTCTCTTAAGTTGATAAACCCGTTCATAGTTTAGTTCGGGCACTTCACGATTTTGTTTTGGGCTGAGACCTTTAAGCCAAGCTTTACGTGCGTGAACCAAAAATGTATTACAACCTGCTTCAGCAACAGTACCAACAAACTGGCACAAAAAATCGTAAGAATCATAGTCATCCACTCCAATACGATGCTTTACGGTAATCGGTAGTGATGACGCTTCAACCATTGATGAGATACAGTTAGCAGTTATCTCAGCATTTTTCATCATAATCGCGCCAAACATGCCGTTTTGCACGCGATCACTGGGACAGCCACAATTGAGATTAATTTCAGCATAAGCGTACTTTTCAGCTAACTTGCAGGCAGCGGCTAAGTCACGGGGGTTACTTCCTCCGAGCTGCAATGCAACTGGGTGTTCTGACGCATTCATTGCTAAATGGCGTTCGGTATCACCGTGTAATATCGCGCCCGTAGTAATCATCTCTGTGTACAGGACAGCATGTTGGCTAATTAGGCGCAAAAAGAACCGACAATGCCGATCTGTCCAGTCGAGCATGGGCGCAACACAAAATTTGCGGCTAAGTTGTTCTTCAGTATTGTGGGCTGTGGTGATCAATGGCAGTCTTATTTTAAGTTATGTTAAGTGTCTTTGAGCCGTCAGTATAAAAGTCGTGGGTCAAAAAGTCTCTTGTAGATTGGAGTCATTTGTTGATTACACAACCTTAATGGTTTTGCTTTACTCACTTTTAACCAACAGCATGGTGTAACTGGACTTACACGTGCGTAGTTATTGGTGATTATACGCAATCAACAAGAAAACCGTTGCTAAGGATGTGAATCAGTCGCTGTTCAGCGATCTAAATAAAATGTAGTATCTTGGCGATAGATTATTCGATGTATCCTCGGCATACATACGTTCGCATAGGCCGACTAGGAGTTTATTCATGGAGCACCCAATGAAGAGTAAGAAATTAGAGGTACGCAGATGCAGCGTGATACTTCTTATGGTAGTGATGGCGGTTTACTCATCCTTGCTAGCTGCCCATGCGGATCATGACAAAGCAAGATTTGTGTCAGCTTCTGGGGTAGATAGTGGCAAGTGCGATGACGCTGCCCAGCCTTGCCAAACCGTTAACTATGCTGGATTGCAGTCTAACAAGGGCGATACTATCCGGATGGCGGCGGGCAACTATAACGTTGAAGATGTCGATACTCTGTTTTATTTGCTTAGCGATCTTGTCCCTGTGAAAGGCCTGTACAGTGAAGCATCTGCTTTTGCGAAAATTGATGCCAATAACATTACGCGATTAACAGGAGTGCCATTGGAATTCGCCGATAAACTCGCGAGCAAAGGCTTTACGGTGATTGTCGATACGAAAGGTTTAGATATTGAGAAAACGCAAAATATTCGCGAAAAGATGCAGGTCTATGAGCGATTGAAGGTCGCTAAGCCGGCGACTGCCTGTGACAACGGCTTTGCTGGCGATCATGCCTGCGAAAAGATGGACTTACTCGCTCATGTTCCACTGTCTAGTTTTTCCACAAACCCCAGCGCAGCTAATGATGTTTGGGGCTTTTACGACGTCAACGATGGTCGAGAATACGCGATTATGGGTCTGCGCAATGGCGTTGGCGTAGTCGAGGTAACTGACCCAGAGTCGCCGCGCATGGTTGGAAGCATCTCAAGTCAGTCAACATCGTGGCGTGACATCAAAGTTTATCAACACTTCAATCTAGAAAGTGCCCGCTGGGATAGTTATGCCTATGTGACCGCTGATAGCGCATCGGTTGGAACTATGATCATAGACTTGCGATCTCTGCCTGAGACTATTTCTGTTGCCGGGTCAGATTCAAACGATATCAGTGCGCACAATGTCTATTTGAGTAATGTTGATTACTCACTAGGTGTTGCGCTAAATGATGTGGATCCCTATCTGCATATTGCCGGTTCAAATCGGAAGGGTGGCTCATTTAACACCTATAGCTTGGATAATCCCCAATCACCGGTCTCAATCTATCTGAATAGTTCTTCCTCTCGCTCCAACTATACCCACGATGTTAGCTCTATGGTGGTGACGGATGAGCGAAAGGATACGCAATGTGTTTCGGGTGGGCCTCATTGTGAGATTTTCTTTGACTTCAATGAGGATAACTTTCAGATTTGGGATAAAACGCAAAACAGCGCTCCAACGCGATTGAGCACAACCTCTTACAACAATGTTTCTTATGTTCATTCCGGCTGGTATACCGAGGATAAGCAGGTTGTGCTTGTCCATGACGAATTAGATGAGATGAATTATGGTCTTAACACGACTGTCCGGTTATTTGAGATGTCAGACTTCAGAGCGCCTTCTCTTTTATCAACTTGGACGGGCCCAACAGGAGCAATTGACCATAATGGTTTTGTTCGCGGTAATCGCTATTACATGTCTAATTACACAAGAGGCATGACTGTTCTGGATATTTCTGACACCTCCGATCCAAAGGAAATAGGGTTTTTTGATACCTTTCCGATATCTGATAATACGTCGTTCAACGGTGCATGGGGTGTTTATCCTTATTTACCTAGCGGTGTTGTTCTAATTAGTGACATCAGTAGTGGGCTCTATATTGTTAGAGACAGAACAATTCAACCTGCAGAGGGCAGTACTAGTTTTGATGCCGCCAACTATTTGGTTGGAGAGGGTGAAACAGCCACGATTTTGGTTGCACGCAATGGTGGGTCTGAGGGTGATGTGAGTGTGAAGTGGGAGATTCTGACGGGTTCCACAGATAGTGATGACCTATTGCCGGTTATTGATGCGGGATCAGATATAACGGCGAATGCTGGCGCCATTGTTAGCTTGCAAGGCTCGACGGCACAGTCGGGGTCATTGAGTTGGGGGGATGGTGAAAGCCAAGCTCAGTCCATCAGGGTCCCTGTGCTGACTGATACCCGAGGCGAACCGAAAGAAAGTTTTTTTGTTCGTCTCCATGAACCTACAGGATCATTATCTCTCCAGTCGCCAAGTATCGCTGTTGTCTCTATTCAAGCTAGCAGTGGCACGGATGAAGAAAGCAGAGAGGCTGTCTCTGAGAGCGCTGAGCTGACTTATGCCTGGGCGCAGCTTAGCGGGACAGCGGTTTCTATTACTCAGTCTGATGGCCTGGCAGCAGAGTTTACGGCGCCTGATACAGCCTCGGAGCTTAGCTTTCGGTTGACGATTACGAATGACTCAGGTTTTGAAGCCTACGACTCTGTTGCGGTCAATGTAGTTGTTCCACCTCCACCACCACAAGTTGTAAGCCCACCAACACAGAGTAGCGGAGGAGGAGGTTGCAGTCTGTCTAACAGCTCTTCAAATGATTCATCGCTGCCAATTGTATTGTTATTGGTAAGCTTATTACTCATTCGAGGGCGCTATTTGGCGCGAACGTCTTGAACCGCGGACCTCGTAATGTCAGCCTGCTCATCTTTAGATGTCTTAGCAGTAAGTTATGGGGTTCAACAAGGTCTGTTCCTTCGAGCTTGCAAGCTGTTAAGAGGAAGATGGGCTTGTGCGAAATTGAGTGACGTTATGCTCATTCAGGGCAGTTGGAAATATCGACTTTTAGTTCATTTTTAAAACACATTTTGGCTCTCAATTCACCATTAGCGAAGTAAAAATAGTAAAGACCATTTTGTGTTCCTTTGTTGTATAACCCTTGCTCTCTCAATTGGCCATCTTCGTAGTACCACTGGATAAGTCCATCAAATTCTCCCGCGTAGAATGTTTCATTTCGCCTCAGCTGGCCGTTTTTGAAGTAATCCTGCCAGGGTCCATTTTTTTTCGAGTTTTTCCAGTTTCCTCTAGCTTCCAGTTGACCACTAATGTAAAAGTACTCCCAAGGCCCATCTTCTTTGCCTTGTTTGAGATTTCCTTGAGACTTTAACTGACCATTACTGAAGTAATACTTTTGAGGCCCGTCTACTTTTCCATCTGTATAGTTTTCTTGTGTCTCTAACTGTCCGTCTCGGCTAAAAGTCTCCCAGCTACCATCTTTTTTACCCTTCTTCATAGTTCCTTTTGCCTCTAATTTACCCTTCAAGTAATATTCTTGAGACCCGTCTTTTTGCCCATCTTTATAGCTTTCTTTTAGGTCTAATTGCCCGGTGATGCTGAAAGACTCCCAGACACCATCTTTTTTGCCATTTTTAATAGTCCCTTTACTTATTAATTTACCATTGGCATACGACTCTTGAACGCCATCTTCTCGACCCTGGTTGTAGTTCCCTCTTAACTCTATCTGATTACTGATATTATAAGACTCAACAGGGCCATGGAATTTTCCAGCGCTAAAGTTACTTCTATACTTTAGCTGTCCGTCGTAGTAATGAAACTCATGCGGACCTTCCTTTTTTCCATCCTTATATTTACCTTGTAATTTCAACTGGCCGTTATAGTAATAGTATGATTGGAGGCCTTCTTTTTTCCCGGCTTGGTAGTTTTCTTTTAACACTAACTGGCCGTTATAGAAATAACGCTCTTGAATTCCCTCTTTCTCTCCGTCTTGGTATTTCTCTTTTAGGCCTAATTCGCCATTGAAATGGAAGTACTCAGTGTCGCCATTCAATTTACCGTTTATAAAGCGTTTTTTATAATCTAATTGACCATTACTACGATAATGGACCGCGATACCAGTAAACGGGATTTTTGAACTAATTTGGTATGTAGTGCCCTTTTTTTCAATAAGGCTAAATATCGACACTTCATTCTCAGGCAAAATAGCATCAGGAAGAGAACTGAGAGTTAGCAGGATAAAAATAAATATTATTTTGAAGAATCTATTCATATTAAATTCAAATTTCATATTACTATAAACCTATTCTAAACTGAATAACTCTAATTTTGAAGTGCCGAGTGTTTTACTGTTTAGTTCCCGGTAAATACCACCAGAGCTTATCTTTATTTTTAGTAATAGAAATCGCTTGAATGGATTGGCTTGTTGATAGGACTGCACCCTGATAATGATTATGCGTAAACATTATCCTTATTGAGTTTGTTTATGAAAAGACGATTTTTACTCGTGAGTTAGACTTGTGCCGCGCTAAAGGCTAGTTTTTCATCCTGGTTATTTAAGTGTGGGCAAGGGTGCTTCTCGTTTAATCAGTTGGTTGAGGATAATAGTCGACTCAATACCCTCTGCCATGGGCACGTTGGCGAGCTTTTCTTTGAGAAATATCTCAAAGGATTGCAGCGTTTCTGTGGTAACTCGGAGCACATAATCATGCGCTCCAGCGAGTACACAGCATTCAGTCACTTCTGGTAGGTTAGCCACCGCTGTTTCAAAATCTGATGCATTTTCTGATGTATTTTTATTAACCTTCACAAAGACGAAGGCTGATACGTTAGCCCCGATCATTTGGTGATTCAGTTGCACACTGTATCGCTCAATTAAGCCGCTTTGTTCCAGGCTGCGAAGTCGCCGCAAGCAGGGCGTTTGAGAGAGGTTTACCTTGGCAGACAGGTCCGCATTGCTAATGCGAGAATTCTTTTGTAAAGCATTTAATATGCCTATATCAATATGATCTAATTTTTTATTCATAATTAGGTTAATCTGCTAATAAGTTGATAATTTTAAGCACTATACCATGCTATTTCGTAAAAATAGCACTTTAATTGCTCGATAATACTACTGAGTTTTTGTTAGAATTTTATGTTATTAGATCTCTAAAAGGGCAATACCATGACGCAAAAAGCGCATGCGCTAGATCGATGGATACGTAATGACTTCAAAGCGATGAATACAGAGTTGGAAGAGATATATTTCACTAATCGCGATTCAAATGAGCCTTTGGGAGATAGTATCAAAACACAGTTAGTGGACGAGGGTAGAGCGCTCATTGCTGAGTTACTCAATGAGGGAAATACTGATGAGGGTTTTGATAGCGGGTTTGAGTTGCTTGGGGATGTGGGGTTTTACATGGCGGCATGCCGTCGCCATGACATTACAGAACCTTCACGAGAAACCCGATCTCCCTTGCAGGAGGCCTCAGCCCTTGCTATGCAGTTAGGGGCATCTCTGGGAGTAATTCCTCGCTTCGCTTCCTGCCATTTGGAAACTCATAACAGAGCGGTGAACGGCGAATATAAAACGTTTACGTCGCTGGCAGATGAAACAGTATTTATTGATTATAATACTCGCGGGGTTTTTTCATTCATACGCGCGTCTGAAGCACTCAGAAATTGTCTACCCTTGGGCGTTTCACACCCAATCACCTATGATCTGTTGTCCACGGCGAAAATTGCCTTAGATGAGGTGTACACATCCAACGCGAGTCTATTTGATCAACTAGATATCAATCGGTTTTTTTACTGCGTTAGGCCCTACTACAGACCACATCGCGTTGGTTTGCATGAATACCGGGGCGCTAATGCGGGAGATTTTGCGGGTATCAATGTTATTGATCTTCTGCTCGGGGTCTGCAAGGCTGATGACCCGTATTATTCCCAATTGCTCGTCGATAAGTTTTTGTTTATGCGTCCCGAAGACCAGCTTGTTCTGCGTGACTGTATGAGACGAAAGAGCCTGCTAGATAGCTTTTTAGACTGTCAGGCTGAGCATAAAAATGACCCCTGGTTTCAGACCAATTTAAAGATGTTTTTAGAGGTCTGCGACGCGCATGGTAAGGTGGCCATTCAACATCATGAACGACTGGTGCATAAGTTTATAGAGCGCCCAGCTGAGCTCGGTGCGCATACCGATCAGGCCGACCTTACCGCGAGTGGCCCACCTTTGCCGGTGCTACTAAAAGGCCTCAGAAAACTCTGCGACATGCGCTGTGCGGCACCAGCAACCGAGGGTTTTGATACCCGCTACAGAGATTTTCAAAGCCTTAAGGACTGTTTAGCATGATCAAAGATAAGTTCGTTGACCAGCAGGGAATTTACTTGTTAAGCCATTCGGTGGGCTTACCCTTGAAAACAGCCCAAGCCTCAGCAGATGAGAGCTTCTGGCAACCTTGGGTAGTGGGAGGCGAGAGTATTTGGGATTATTGGTTGAGAGAGATTGAACGATTTCGTGAGCTACTGGGTGAATTACTCAACAGTGAGGCCAGTTATTTTTGTCCACAAACAACTATATCCAGTGCGGTTAACAAAATTATATTTTCACTGGCACCGTCAACGCACCAAAATATTATTTTAATGAGCGAAGAAGACTTCCCTTCGGTAGCCTATGCATTGCAGAAATCGCACAGCTTAGGTTATCAAATGCGCTACATTCCTGCTGGCCTTGATTTGAGTGATTTGTCGATCTGGGACCAATATCTAACAGATGATGTTGCGCTGGTTTTAGTGACCCAGGTGCAATCTAATAATGGTGTCCAATTACCCATCAAGGCAGTGACTGAGATGGCTGCACAGCGGTCAATTAAATCTCTGGTCGATATTGCCCAAGGTGTTGGTATTATTCCTATGAATATCCAGCAGTGGTCGGCCGACTTTATTGTTGGGTCCTGTGTAAAGTGGTTAAGCGGGGGCCCAGGCGCCGCTTTTTTGTGGGTTAATCCTGATATTATTGAAGACTGCCATCCGCAAAATGTTGGCTGGTTCTCCCATGAAGACCCCTTTGAGTTTGATATACATAATTTCCGTTATGCCAAAGATGCGCTCCGATTCTGGGGTGGTACACCCTCGGTATATCCGTTTTGCGTCGCTTCTGCGAGTCTAGAGTTTATTGTTAATCTCGGAGTAGACACTATCCGCCAGCATAATCTAAGCCTCTGTGAAAAAATCATTAGTAGTTTAGACGAAGGTGAACTGATTTCCCCTTGTGAAGAGCGTTATCGTAGTGGGACGCTAATTGTGCACTTTGGACAAAAGCATCAACAGATTACTGAAAAATTACGCGAGCAGCGCGTTCAGTTTGATAGTCGATCTAAGGGTATTCGGCTATCGCCACATATTTATAACTCTACTGTCCAAATCGATACGCTGGTGCAACTGATAGGCAGCAGCCGGTAAGACCAATTTAGCGTCTATACAACCGACGCAAGTGATCCTTTTGAGGTTAAAAACCGTTACAATCATACTATGGCTTTTGATCATCAATCATTTCTAAAATCACTTACTCAGCGCCCCGGTATCTATCAGATGCTAGATGGTGAGGGGCAGGTTTTGTATGTGGGAAAAGCCAAAAACTTAAAAAATCGAGTCTCTAGTTACTTTCGCAACACGGGTCTGACGGTAAAGACGGCTGCGTTGGTAAAACGAATTATTTCAATCGACGTTACGGTAACCGAAACTGAGACTGAGGCGCTAATACTAGAACACAACCTGATTAAGCAATATCGACCACCCTTTAATATATTAATGAGGGATGACAAAAGCTACCCCTATATATTTTTATCAGACAAAGATCGTTGGCCTCGCTTATCTTTTCACCGTGGCCCTAAAAAAGCTAAAGGTACCTATTTTGGGCCATTCCCCAGCGTCCATGCAGTGCGTGAGAGTATGGGTTTTTTGCAAAAGACCTTTAAAGTACGCCAATGCGAAGACGTGTTCTTTAAAAACCGATCTCGTCCCTGCCTGCAATACCAAATTAAACGCTGTACTGCTCCCTGTGTCGAATTTGTAACACCGGACGACTATGCCACTGATGTCAATTTAACGCGGCTTTATTTAGACGGCAAAGCTGACAAAATTCTTCAGAAATTAGAAGGAGAAATGGATACTGCCGCAATAGACTTAAAATTTGAGAAGGCTGCAGAGCATCGCGATCAAATAGCCGCCTTACGCCAAGTTCAAGCACAGCAAATGATCGAAAAGGGCAGCGGTACCATTGATATCGTTGCCGGTGCAGTCAGCAATGGACAGGCCTGTGTGCATATGTTGTATGTTCGGCAGGGTCGTATACTGGGTAGCCGAAGTTATTATCCAAAAACACCGCTCGCTGAAGAAGTGAGTGAATTACTCGAAGAATTTGTCCCACAACTTTATCTTGACGGCGGAGGGCGGCCAGATCTGCCAAAAGAAATTTTAGTGAATGCACAGTTTGAGGGTGCTCAAGTGCTGACCGATGCACTGAGTCAGCGTATTGGAAGAAATATAGAGATTCGAGACAATGTAAGAGGCTTCAGAGCTAAATGGCTTGAATTAGCGCAACGAACAGCCGAACAAAATTTAGCGGGAAAACTCGCTTCAAAACAGACCTTGCAGCAGCGGTTTGAATCGCTGCGTGACACACTGGGACTTGATTCCACGCCTGAGCGTTTGGAGTGCTTTGACATTAGCCACAGTAGTGGCGAAGCCGTAGTGGCATCCTGTGTGGTTTTTGATAATAACAGTGGTGCGTTAAAAAGCGACTATCGGCGATTTAATATTGAAAACATAACCGGTGGTGATGATTATGCAGCCATGGAGCAGGCTATTCGACGGCGCTACACTCGGCTAATGAAAGGCGAGGGGAAGCTGCCTGATATTTTATTAATTGATGGTGGTAAGGGCCAGATTGGTGTTGCGAAATCAGTACTTTCCGACCTCGGGGTGGTAGGTGTGATGACCATAGGTGTTGCCAAAGGAACGACACGCAAACCGGGCATGGAGACGCTTATTCTTGCCGACCAAAATAACAAAGTTGTAGCACGACCTCAACAACCAGCATTGCACCTTATCCAGCAAATACGCGATGAAGCTCACCGTTTTGCAATTACCGGTCACAAGGCTCGCAGAGATAAAAAGCGTCGCATTTCTTCTTTAGAGGGTATTCCTGGTGTGGGGCCAACTCGCCGACGAGATCTTCTAAAGCACTTTGGTGGAGTGGGCGAAGTTAAAAAAGCCAGTGTTGCAGATCTTATGAAGGTTGATAATATAAATAAAAAGGTTGCTGAAGCAATTTACGGCGCACTGTACAATGACTGAACAAATTATCTTGATTGGTTGATGTTTCTTACGACCAATTGTTGCATACATTTTTAATGGAATAGTGATTTATGTGGAATTTGCCCAATATATTGACGTTACTACGTATTGCCATGATTCCTGTGTTCATAGTTGTCTACTACTTACCTTGGGAATGGCATCATCTAGCTGCAGCGGCTATTTTTGGATTAGCCGCATTAACTGACTGGATTGATGGTTACTTTGCACGAAAGCTCAATATGGTAACGCCATTTGGCGCATTTCTTGATCCTGTGGCCGATAAACTGATTGTCGCCGCTGCGTTAATTTTACTTCTAGAGGTTCATTCTACTCCCTGGTTTGCTCTGCCTGCTATTATCATTATTGGCCGAGAGATAGTGATTTCAGCGCTGAGGGAGTGGATGGCAGAACTTGGTTCAGGGCAAAGTGTTGCTGTTTCTACAATGGGTAAAGTAAAGACATGGGTACAGATGGTTGCTATCGCTATTTTGTTGTTGGCTAAGCCCGATCAGGAGTTACTAACAGACATTGGTTTTGCCGCTATTTATGTCGCTGCAGGGCTTACTTTATGGTCAATGCTTTATTATCTTAAGCAAGCATGGCCACAAATGAGCGGTAGGGTAGATAAGTAGTTGATTTATTGCTGATATTGCCTAGAATAGCGCCTCGTCGAGTTTGACTGACGAAGCTACTAGTTAAGGCGCGGTAGCAAAGTGGTAATGCTGTGGACTGCAACTCCGCCATCGTCGGTTCGATTCCGACCCGCGCCTCCAAATTAAGCAGATGTTTTGAATCTATAGTATCTGTAGTTCAAGCCAGGTAAATCGGAGATATTCATTCCCAATTTCGTTTTTGGTCATGTATAATCCTCGTCGCAACGAGATGGGTCACCAGCATCCTCCTTGCGGTTAGTTTAGACGTAAAAAATGGTTGAAAAAGACCCCCCCTTCAGTATGCCCGGGTGGCGAAATTGGTAGACGCAACGGACTTAAAATCCGTCGGTGGCAACACTGTGCCGGTTCAAGTCCGGCCCCGGGCACCATAGCTTAAAATAACCCATTATTTTCCTTGTGGATTCTTGTAATTACATAGGCAGGGTAGACAATCGGGCATACACAAAAACACTCCCAATATATTTATTTAAAGTGCGCTGTTTATTACTTTATCCGCAATAAATAATACATAGATACGACAGGAGTAAAGAATTTAAAGAAATATAAAAGGGTTTAGAATTCTTGAAATTAATTTAAATATTTGTCATACCAAGCCAGATATCGCTCTAGAACATCCTTATTATAGCTTGGCGTTGAGAATGAGTGGTACTCACCCGGATAAACAATCAGCTCAGTTGGAATGTTTAAATGTCTGAGTGCTTGATACATTTGTTCAGAACCAATTAATGGAACGTTATAGTCCTTTTCTCCAACCAAGAAAAGCGTTGGCGTGACTATGTTATTGGCATTTAAAAAAGGGTGAGAAACTTTTAGCCAAGTCTCAGTATTATCCCAAGGAGTACCAATTTCAGCGATGTAATCCCTTATGTATTGATCATCACCAAAACCACTGAGTATATTTGAAATACCAGCTCCAGAAGTCGCCGCTTTAAAACGTGGGTCTTTCGCTATGACATAATTTGTGAGCATGCCACCATAACTCCACCCACCTAAGCCTAATCTGTTCTCATCTACGTAACCAAGGGAAATTGCATAATCGGCTAATTGACTAATATCATCAGCATCAACATTTCCCCAATCAGCAAAGATCATTTTTTGAAAATTCAAGCCTCTACCTGAGCTTCCTCGTGGATTGATTGCCATGACCACGTAGCCATTAGCCGCAAACAATTGCCAATCATAGTTAAAGTAAAGGCCGTATTGTGAGACAGGACCACCATGCATCCTTATGATTAAGGGGTATTGCTTTGATGGATCAAAATTATTAGGCTTGATCATCATTCCAAATAATTCTTCGCCATCAGCAGCTGTAAAAGAAATAGTTTCTGTTTTCAAGATTTGTCGAGAGGATAAAAGCTCAGAATTATGATTTGACTGTTGGCTGAGGTTATTCTCATCATAGAAAAAAACTTCATCAGGTGAATTAGTATTCGAGAGGATTAGTCCAATTTTACCATTTCTGACCACATAGTTTTTTGCCCATTCAGCGATATAATAGTTAGACGGGATAATTTTTTCGATCTTTTTCTCTTTTAGCGAGTACTTTGCTAACTGACTTTTCATGTTGTCTTCAATCACAAAATATATATTTTCACCATCGTCAGACCATTGAGGTGAGGACGCATTGCGGTCTAGTTCTTTTGTTAGGATAGAGGTTGTTTTCGTATCCAAGTCTATAACAGCTAATTCTTGCAGTGCATACCATACAAGAGCAGGGTCACCACCATGAAGATAGGCAATTTTTTTACCATCTGGACTCCATTGAGGTCTCGACGATGACGAGTCTGAACCTAGGCTAGTCGTTAGCTGAATAGGATTGTTAGTTGAGTCAATTTCAAGCACGTAAACATCATAATTATCAGTTCGATCCATCTCACCAGTTTTTGTCACATAGGCAACTTTTTTACCATCTGGAGACCACGATGGGAGAATCTCGTTAGAGGTACCCTTAGTGACTTGTTTTGTAGTTTTACTTTTAATATCCAAGAGGTGCAGGTGTTGTCTTTCTTCGCCTAAAAAATCTTTTCCATCTTCCTTAAAATAATAGCGGTCTATGACAATTGGTTTCGGCGTTTGTATGTCAGTTTCTTTATCAATGACTCTGGATTCTGCGACGAAGATCATTTGTGTACCGTCGGGTGACCATTCAAAATCACTGATATTTGCATTTAGTTGAGTGAGTTGTCTTTTTAGTGAATACTTAGTGTTGATTGTCCATATTTGTTGGTACTCAGAATACCTGCCTCTCCCAGGCGCTAAATACCCTAATAATGCGTCATCCGGGGAAAATTTTGTTTTTCCAACCCAAGGATTACCTTTAAGAACAATCTTTTCTTTATTTTTGTTTATGTCTAGTAACCAAATGTCATTACGATAGCGATCCTTTTTTTCATCCACAGATGAAACAGAATAAGCAATTTGCTCGGCCGAGTGAGAAACATCAATTGAGCTTATTTCCTTTAATTGATAAAGATCGTTAAGGGTTATTTTTTCTTCAGACAGCTCAGATGATCTGCTTACATTTGTGAAAGTAAGAGAAATAAAAATACTTAAGGTTAAGACTGGGGCTTTTATATATTTACTCATACGAGTGATAGTAATGATTTCTATGAGCTTTAACCATCAAAACACAAAGATCGGACATAAAAAATCTAAACAAATTAATAAATCTGTTATCAGGTATGTCTTTTAAAGACGCATGGCTGTAACTGCCTATAATCTATGGATATTCCTTCTGCAGTTTCAATAATGTTATTATGATCGAATAACCTTTACTAAATTGAGCGTTGATATGTTGCAAACCTTTACGCGCCTTGCAAACTGTTTGTTTGGGGCAGTTATAGTTTCTAGCTGTGTCAGTGAAGATCGACCTGCCTGGAATGACGTTAATATTATTCATGAAAACGTGGAACAGCCGCGTGCGTTCTATATTCCTTATTTAGATGAGCAGAGTGCTTTAGCCTCTCAGCAGCAAGGTAATATTTTATCACTCAATGGTGAGTGGAAATTTGAACATGCCGATAAGCCCGCGAATCGATCAGTAGATTTTTATAAGGCAGATTTTGACAGTAGTGACTGGGGATTAATAAGAGTACCCTCAAATTGGGAGCGGGAAGGGCACGGCTATCCCATTTATATTAATGTTCCTTATGCGTTCAAAATGGATGAACCCAATGTGCCTACCGACCATAATCCGGTAGGTTCTTATCTTCGAGAGTTTGAAATGCCTTCTTCTTGGGCTGGGCAGCAGCACTACTTGCAGTTTGGTGGTGTAAGCTCAGCTTTTTATGTTTGGATCAATGGTGATTATGTTGGTTACAATGAAGGCAGTAAAACACCGACTGAATTCAATGTTACTCCTTATTTAAAACCAGGCAAAAATATCGTTGCAGCGGAAGTGTATCGTTGGAGTACGGCCTCATATTTAGAAGATCAGGATATGTGGACTTTATCAGGTATTCAGCGTGATGTGACCTTAACTGCAAGGCCAACTCAACATGTGCGTGACTTTCGTGTTTTTTCCGACTTGGTGAATAATTACAAAGATGGTCAGTTAAAAGTGGCTATTGAGATGGCCTCACCGGTTTTGTCAACAGCACATACTGTTGAAGTGACATTGTTTGACGGTGGCACTACCTTGTTTAATTCATCTCAGGCTGTGAGTTCCCAACATCTGACATTTGAGCACAGTGTTAGTGATGTGAAAGCATGGTCAGCTGAGACACCAACGCTATACCAATTACTGATTACATTGAAAAATGCTGATAATGAAGTGATTGAAGTATTAAGCCAAAACCCGGGGTTTAGAAATGTAAAAATCTCTAATGGTGTTTTTCTGGTCAACGGTAAGCCGGTTAAATTAAAGGGCGTTAATCTTCATGAGCACCATGAAGATAAAGGTCATGTCATCGACGAAGATACCATGATTAAAGATATTGCTCTGATGAAAAAGGCCAATATGAATGCGGTCCGCACTTCCCATTACCCATTTCCTGAGCGTTTTTATGAGTTAACTGATCAATATGGTTTATATGTGGTAGATGAGGCGAATATTGAAAGCCATGGTTATGGTTATGACCATGATAAAACCTTAGGTAATAAACCACATTGGTTACCACATCATTTAGATCGCACCCAGCGTATGTGGATGCGCGACAAAAACTTCGCCTCTATTGTTATTTGGTCATTAGGAAATGAAGCGGGTGACGGGATTAACTTAGGTGCGACGTACAAGTGGTTAAAACAAATAGACAATACACGCCCAGTTCAATATGAAACAGAGGGTGATATCGATGAAGTGGGTGAGCGTCACTCTGATTTTCATTCTAGTATGTACTGGCGTAAATGGGATTTAGAAAAATATGCTGAAGAGCATGGCGATCGTCCTTTTCTGTTAATTGAATACTCACATGCTATGGGCAACAGTAATGGCAATATCAAAGAATATTGGGATGTTATTAATGCTCACGATAATCTTACCGGAGGTTTTATTTGGGATTGGGTTGATCAGGGTCTATTAGAGCACGATGAAGACGGTGTGCCTTATTGGACTTATGGTGGCGATTATGGCCCAACAGATGTTCCATCTAGCGGTAACTTTAGCCTCAATGGCATTGTTTTTCCCGATCGTAAAGTTCAGCCTGCTTTTTGGGAGGTTAAAAAAGTCTATCAATCAGTCAACTTTGAGGCTATTAGTTTAGTCCAGGGTAAAGTACGGGTTGAAAATAAATATAATTTTACCAGCTTAAAAGAATTCGAGTTGCAGTGGCAACTGTTGGCCAATGGGCGAGTATCTAAGGAAGGCATCTATACCGAGTTAGAGATTGGACCTGATGAAAATAAAATACTAAACTTGGGTTATTCGCTACTAACGATGGATCCTGAAACTGAATATTTCTTATCACTGAAATTAGTCAATAAGACGCAGAAATTATTACTACCTGCAAGCCATATTTATGCTGAAGAGCAATTTGCCATTGTTAATGACCAGCTGCCGGCAGTTTATCAACCGACGCTTTCAGCAACAGGTGATCCGCTATTTGTTGACAATATAGGTAATCAATTAACGATTAGTAATTCATTGCTTGCGATCGAGTTTGACCGCGAAACGGGCTTGATCAATCAGGTCATTAAACAGGGTGAACCTTTATTGTTGTCGCCGTTGGTACCTAATTTATGGCGTGCGCCCACGGATAATGATTATGGCAACTATATGCCTGACTGGGCGAAAGTATGGGCTGAATCTAGTCAATATCGAACGCTTGTTGATTTAGATGTAGTGCAAGATACTAATGATAAGGTCGAAATAAGAGCAAGCTACCAATTTGCCGATAGTGAGGGTAACAAGATTGCGCTATGGCGGGCTGAGTACACTATTTATTCCGGTGGTGATATTCGCGTTAGCAATGATTTTGTGAAAGTTGAAGGTATGCCCCTGATGCCCCGAGTCGGTATGAATATGCAACTAATTAATACGCTCGATAATGTTAAGTGGTATGGCCGTGGTCCTTTTGAAAACTACCGCGATAGAAAAAATGCAGCCAATATTGGTATTTATAGTAATAAAGTAGCAGACCACTATGTGCCTTATGTCAGACCACAAGAAAATGGTTATAAAACTGACACCCGATGGTTTAGTTTAAGGAATGATATGCACTCTGGTATAACGATTGAGGCGGAATCGACCATTGGCTTTAGTGTTCATCACAATGTGCAAAATGATTTTATTCCGCCCTTTAAAATTGCGATAACCAGTGAAGACGGCCCAGCTGCGCAAAATAATGAAAAGCGTGTCAATGTTCATCTTAATGATATCAAGCCCAAAAACTTGATATCAGTTAATATTGATTTTGGGCAGATGGGTATAGGTGGTGATGATTCTTGGGGGAAACACACGTTCAGAACATACTCATTAGCGGATGATCAATATCAGTATGCTTTTTGGATTAGATTGTATGACTCTCAGGCTATGCAGTAGACCTAACTTTGGGATCTGTGAACTCCGGAAGGGTGGTTCGCTGTTACTGCTCAAATGCCCGAAGAATGGGTTGCGGTGGTGACTGGGTGTATCCAAACCAACGCCTTAAACATGTCGCGTCCTTTATCTTGAAAGGAAAGTTGCAATGAAAATTATCTATTTAAGTAAAATCCTTTTAGCCGTAGTTATGCAATTCCTTTTGGCTTCATTGGCTTTTTCTGAAGCCTATGCAATCAAACTGGAAAAAAGCCATATGATTTCCATGCGTGACGGGGTCAAATTATCAACTGATTTGTATTTTCCTGAAGGGGCAAAAGAAAAGTTACCCGTGATATTAGTTCGAACCGTCTACAGTAAAAATGGTTATGTTAATGGCTATCCATTGCTCGAGGAGTTAGTGAAGCGAGGTTATGTTATCGCGGTTCAAGATATTCGCGGGCGTTTCGAATCGGAAGGAGACTATATGGTTGCCACCGGGCGTCGTGAAGACGGTTACGATACCATTGATTGGTTGACCACCCAGCCGTGGTCGAATGGCAAGTTGGGAACTGAAGGTTGCTCCTATTTGGGGGAGACTCAGGTAGTGTTGTCTGCCGTTAAGCACCCTAACCATGTTGTTGCGATGCCTATGTCTGCGGCATCTGGCTGGTACAAACCTGGCAGAGCATGGCAAGGATTTAGTGGTGGTGTATTCGAACTTGGTCAAACAGCGGGTTGGTTTTCTACTGAAGGGACTAAAGTTTTTTACGGGCCACCGGCGCATGTTGATAGACAAGCATGGTTTCGTTCTTCCGCTTCCAAGAATTATGATATGAAACCCAAAACTGATTTTGAGCATTACTTGACTCTTTTACCCACCTTACCCATTGATAGCCTCTTGGACAGGGCCGGTATTCCCCCCACTGACTATGGAAAATGGGTCACCAGTCATCCGGATAGTGCGTACTTCCGCAATTTGGATTTTGCCCGAGCCTCCGATACCTTTAATGTCCCTGCGTTGTTTATGGATTCCTGGTATGACTATGGCCCGGAAGAAACGACAGAGATGTTTAATGCATTCCGAGAAAACGCCCAGAGTAAAGTGGCGAAAAATAATCAATTTATGATCATAGGTCCTTCAACACATTGTGGTTACACGGAAGCCACAGAAAATACTATTGTGGGTGAAAGAGAGTTGGGAGACGCTAGATTACCGTGGCTGGATATCCAATTACGCTGGTATGACTACTGGCTTAAAGGTAAAAAGAATGGCATTACCGATATGCCCAAAGTGCAATATTACCTGATGGGGAAAAATGAGTGGCGGCAAAGTGAGGTTTGGCCACCAAAAGATACGACTTATCAAAAATGGTATTTGCAGGGGCAAGGTAGGGCCAATAGCCGTCATGGCGATGGTGTACTTAGTCTAAAAGCGCCAGAGAAATCCAATGTCGATAGCTTTATTTATGATCCGGCTCATCCGGTACCCTCTTTAGGTGGACACTCTTGCTGTACTGGCAGTGACAGCGAAGCGGGGGGTTATGATCAATCAGAGATTGAATTACGAAACGATGTTTTGGTTTATACCTCCGAGGCGCTGAGCGAAGGTATAGAAGTTACCGGTTCCATAGATGTGGTGCTGTGGGTATCTTCCTCGGCGACAGATACGGATTTCACCGCCAAATTAGTGGATGTGTATCCCGATGGTAGAGCCTTTAATATTCAGGAAGGCGCTTTACGTATGCGTTACCGTAAAAGTTTGTCTAAAGCGGAATTGATGACACCTGGAGAATTGTATGAAATCCGATTGGATTTACGTGTCAGCAGTAATTATTTTGCCAAAGGCAATAAGATTCGCTTGGAAATTACCAGCTCAAACTTTCCCCGTTGGGACCGTAACTTAAATACTGGTGGTAATAATTACGATGAAAAGAAATGGATGATAGCTAGTAATAAGGTCCATCACGGCAAGGATAAACTGTCATATTTGATATTGCCGGTGATTAAAAAATAATGTTGGCCTCTAGATAACAATGGATTCATATTCCGGTGAGCAACCTGCAAGTTTACAAGGGGCCGCTCTTTGGCGGTTACAACCCAATTTTTTTCGATTAACGGCAGCTTGGAACTTGTCATAATGGGGTATATACTTAATTTGTTAGTCTGCTGCTCTTCGCCAAACGGAGTGTAGAATATTTTTCTGTAGTTTAGGTTGGCGTCATGGCTAGATTTCCGTAAAGAGAGCTTGCGGCTACTACGTGAACCTATACGCGTGGTGTTTGTTTCTGATCCAGAGCGTGTACTATTTTGTCTGTCAATACTTTTCACTTCAAAAAATAGTTTACTAGGGGTTAATTATGACAATCTCAAATAACAAAAAATCTAAGTCGGTTTTGCGCGGGTTGGCCGTACAACGTTTTGCTGTGGCACCTCTGGCATTTGCTATTGCCAATATAGCATTGCCCTCGACATCTTTTGCCGAGGAGGAGTACAAAGCCATTGAAGAAATCGTGGTAACGGCTACTAAGCGCGCGGAAAATCTTCAAAGTGTTCCCCAAAGTATCACTGCCTTTTCAGGCGATACCATGGAGATCATGGGTATTAGCAGTATGAGTGATTATATTAATGCTCTACCTAGTGTCACGCTTACAGCAACACAGCCGGGTAGAAACTCCTTGGCTATGCGTGGTATTTCTTCGGGTTCAGGTGAATATTATACCGATGGGCAGGTTGCTGTGTATCTCGATGATATTCCCATGACAACCAACTCACAACAGGTGAGTGTGCGCCCTATTGATATGCAGCGGGTTGAATCTTTACATGGCCCCCAAGGTACGCTTTATGGGTCTAGCTCTCAAACGGGCACTCTTCGTCTAATCACTAATAAACCCAACCATGAGGGTCTGACCGGTAGTCTTGAAACAAGTTATGGCATGACCGGAGGTGGCGACAATAGCTATGACATTAATGGGCATATAAATATTCCATTAATTGAAGATGTTCTAGCCATTCGTGCGGTACTTTACTCTACAAAAGAGGGTGGCTATGTTGATAATGTTGCCGGTGCAAGCTTAAGTGGTAGCCACCGCAATGATGACCCCGGGTATAACGTTGTTGATGAAAACCAAAATGAGTACGGCACTTTAGGTGGCCGTGTAATGGTTGCTTTAAAATTCAATGAAAATTGGAACGCACTCTTAACAGTGGTGACTGAAAACAGTGAGTTAGATGGTACCTGGGAAACCGACCCTCTGTTAGGCGACTATAAAGTGACTCGTTTCATTGACGAAAATCGAGAAGATGATTGGCTTACTGGGTCTTTAACCTTGGAAGGTGATCTAGGCTTTGCTGATTTAGTTGTCTCAGCTACACGTGTTGAACGCGATATTGCCTACAACTGGGATAATGACGTTTATACGCAGTACAAAGATCGTTACTACGGTAACGGCTATAATGCCTATGGTTATCTCTATGGCTTATATAACACCGAGTATAACCGTAGTTTCATATTTAATGATCAATCGCAAGAGCGCGATACCGTTGAAATTCGTTTGGCGTCAAAAGGTGAGAGCCGATTGCAATGGACAGCCGGTTTGTTCTACGAAGATGTATACGATGAATGGTTCTACGGGTCCTCTAATGAGAACTTACGAGATACAACGGCATGGGCATACGCTCAAGACTATGCCTATTACTATGGTATCGCAAATTACTACAATAGTTACACGCCTAACCCAAATCAAGCTTATCCATTAACTGACTCTGGTCTTGGATACGTCAATATTTTTGAGCGCTCGGTAAAGCAAACAGCTGTATTTGGTGAGGTAACTTACGATATTACTGATGACTTGACTGTTAAGGGAGGGTTCCGTTGGTCTGAGTTTGATCGTGATGAGGTGAGTTTCAACTACTTTCCCGATGGTTTGATTACTGCAGGCAGAGCTGATGGTGGTGATGGTGCCACACGAAGTCAGGGTAAAGCCGACGATGCTATTTATAAATTGGCACTAAATTATCACATTAATGAAGATGTTATGGTGTACGGCTTATATAGTCAGGGCTTTAGACTTGGCGGTTCCAACAGTCCGCGTGCGGTTGCTACAGGTCAGGTTACAGCCACCTATGACTCTGATACGTTAGATAATTATGAGTTGGGCCTTAAAAGTTACTGGTGGGATAAACGGGTAAAACTTAATGCGACACTATTTCAAATGAAATGGTCGGATTATCAGCAAAGTGCAACATTCGGACAATGGTGGAATAGAGGTACGCTCAATGCCGGCGATGCGGGTAGTACCGGTATTGAATTAGACTTAGGTTTGCAGGCAACGGATAATCTAAAAATCAATTTGAGTTTATTTGCCGCAGACGCAAAGTTTGACGACGATATTTACTTTAGTGCTCTTGCAGATACGACTACGGGCGATGTTGATATTCGGAAGGATATGGACTTACCTAGTTCACCTGACTTAAAAGGCCACGTTAGTATTCTCTATGATATACCTAATATGTTAGGTGGTAGTGCCTGGGTTTATTTTGATAGGAGCTATCAAAGTGAGACCTGGAATGGCACTACAGATATTGTGGCTAATAATAGAAATGGCTTATCTAGGTCTTATAACGTGAGTAACTTATCCTTTGGACTGGAAATGCCGGACGGATTAGAATTCACGTTACAAATTGATAATGTTTTTGATAGTAATGACTCTACCTATGTGTCTACATCAGGTAATACTTACGGCGATCTATTTGGCGATAACCGTTTCCATAATGAACGAACACTCGAGAGGCCTCGAACGACATGGCTGACGGTGCGCAAGACGTTCTAATAAAAAGGGCGGGTGATACACCCGCCCTTTTTTTTCTCTCAGTTATGGCGATACTATTTTTTAAGTCATTTTTTAAATTAGTCTTTAGAATTTTTTTATATGGTTAAGTTAGTAACAAGCTCTGTTGTTAGGGGGAGTCAGCAAGGTGAGAGCCATGGTGGCGTTTACCTAATCGATTTCGAAAACGAATTAGTGGAACAAAAGTTAGATTGGGATACCGTTAATATTGATTGGCAGGGTAGAGGTTGGGATAGAGGCCTTCGAGGAATCTGTTTTGACGATGAAAAAATCTATATTGCAGCCAGTGATGAATTATTTGCTTTTACCCCAAGATTTGAGCTCATAGGTTCATGGCGGAATCCTTACTTAAAGCACTGCCATGAAATAACGGTTTTTAAGCGCAAGATTTTTTTAACCTCCACGGGCTTCGATAGTATTTTGTCATTTGACCTTGATAAGCACGTTTTTGATTGGGGTATGACGATTCAAAATAAGCAATTCAGGTTTAACGGTAAACGGTTTGACCCTCAGTCAACTGATGGGCCTATGATGTTTAACAAACTGCATATTAATAATGTATTTTGTAATGAAAACGGAATGTATTTATCGGGCTTGAAGTCCGGTGGAATGTTGCATTACAACGGTAGTCAAGTAAATATGTCCGTTGAGTTGCCCCCAGGCACACATAATGCGAGGCCTTTTAGGGATGGTGTGCTGTTTAACGACACTAACGATGACGTGCTTCGTTATACCGGTAGAGGTGAAGGCGAGGAAGACAGAGCCATGGTAGTGCCTAAATATCTAGACCGTGAAATGGCACATTTAGATAAAAGAGATGAGGTGATGGTCAGACCTGGTTTCGCCAGGGGGCTTTGTGTTTTGTCAGATTCAGTTATCGCCGGAGGGTCATCACCGTCAACGGTTACTCTGTATAATTTACCAAAAAACGAACAGATTGCTACCGCAAATATTAGCAACGATGTCCGCAATGGCATTCATGGTTTAGAGGTATGGCCATTCGATTGATTAGCAGTGCATGGCTTTAAAGCCCTGCATTTCTAGATGCCTCAGGTAACTCATCAATAATATAGCCTAGTTGATCTTTCCATAAGTCCAGATGCTGTTCGTAACGTCTCCATTTACCTAGTCCTCCGGTATAAATTGGCTGGCGAACCTGTTCTGAACTTGCCGTTTTTACGGCCCGTTCGTTTTCGTAAAAACGTAAACACTCTTCTTCAAAGGGTAGATTGCAAAACTCTAATACTTGTCTAACTTGATATTCTAAATCGATTACAGTAACTTCGTAATGCACATCGAGAATCTCTCCAGGTAGTACGCTGTGCCAATGCTTCATCATCAAATCATATTCTTTATAATAATGAGCGAGGTCAAACATATCGTAAGTGAAGTTTTGACCTCGTCCAAAGAGCTGTTTGTAACCACCTAGACAACTATCAAAAGGGTGGCGTCGTGCATTAATTATTTTAGCATTAGGTAAAATCGTTTTGATAAAACCTATGTGGGAAAAGTTATTAGGCAGCTTGTCTGTAAAAAATGGCTTATTACTCATTCGGTGTCTTTGGCTTTCTTCTATATATTGCTTACCGTAAGCCACTAGGTCTTTGTTACGCAGTTCGGCAACAGCTTCGGGATAGCGGATACTGTCATTTCTATAACGGCCAATATGATCAGATATTTTATTAATTAACGGTAATTCTGAAGTGCCCTCTACCTGGCTATGACTGGCAATAATTTGCTCAATGAGGGTTGATCCAGATCGAGGAAGTCCAACAATAAAAATAGGATCGGGTGCTGAATGGCCTACACCTTTCTTTTCTGTCATAAAGGTCTTGCTAAAGGTATTTTTAATGGCGGTGTTTCTACCTTCCATTTCTAATGGGTCGTGTTCAACTGTCATTCTTTGCTTTTGATTACCTTGGTGATAATAGTGCCAGGCATTATCGTAATCTTTGACATCTTCCAACGATTTAGCAAGAGCAAAGTTGAAGTGAATTTGTGAGGTCTCAGAAAGCTCAGAGTTTTGAAGCTGACTTTTCATCGCATCAACTTCTTCATTTTCAAATTTAAAAATCTTTAAGTTAGCCATGCTCCAATAAACCTCACCAAGATCTGGTCTGAGTTTGATCGCGTTCCGATAGGCTTTGAGGGCACCTGCTTGGTCACCTATGGTTTTAAGTTCATGAGCATAAGATGTATTGACATGGGGAGCATCAGGTTTGATAGCTAATGACTGTTTGAAGGCTTCGGCGCTCTTTTCTGGGTACATGGCTCTGCCATAAGCGTTGCCCAGCCCGGTCCATCCATCAGGATCTTTAGGCTCTAAGCGGGTGCATTTTGTAAAGGTCTTGATAGCATCAACATATTTATTTTGCTCCATGAGGACACAACCCAGCATATGCCAGGCTTCATAGTAGCTAGCAGATATTTGTGTCGCTCTTCTCAGTAAGGCTTCCGCGTCATTAAAGTTGTTTTTTTCTTGCCAATAAGCACCAGCTAAATGTTTTAGTGCATTGATGTTGTCAGGGCTTCTTTTTAATACAGATCGAAAGACTACAATGGCGTCGTCATGCTTACCCGCACGCTGAAGCTCTATGCCTTTAATCACATCGGCTCTATCGGAGTTTTGTTCTATGTACTCTTCAAAGGCTAAATCAGCATCCTCACCTCGTCCTTCTGCAGCCAGAGCTTCACCCAGTTTTTTATTTGCATGTGGCAGCGTGGGTAGAAGGGCAATAGCTTTCTCAAAAAGCGGTATAGCTTCATTAAATCGGGATTGTAAGGATAAAATACTCCCCAGATCTTCATAGAGGTGAGGGAAGTCTGGGTCAAGTTCAATGGCAAATTTTAATTGCTCCTCGGCTTCGATAAGTCTGTTTTGTGCTATCAATGAGTGACCGAGTAATCTCATGTGATGGGTGCAGCCTTGGTGCTTAATCAAATAGTCTCGGCATAGCTCCTCTGCACGTAAAGGCCTATTTGAGCGAAGAAATTCGATCGCTTGCTTAAGGCTGTTATTTTTTATTTCCGGCGTTAGATTCATGGTGGCATCTATTGTGTTTCGGGTGTGGTCTTTGGCAGGTTTTGTGGCGGTACATAATCAAAAATAAATGAAATTCTATCTTCGTTACTCATATTTATCACACTATGTTTTTTTTGATTATTAATTTCATAAGCCTGACCTACTTCAAAAGGGTAAGGACGGCCATCGATGGTAAATCGAACGGCGGAATTTGTAGTAATAGGTATGTGAATTCTATGGCCAATATGGAAAGAGTGAAGTGTGTCTCTGTGCGGTGTAATTTGGCCTTTTGATTTTAGCTTGGCAGCCATTGCGCGTAATAATATTCCGCCGGGTGGATAGTGTTCATCTAGGATGGCATTAATGATCGGCATGGCAGCTTCTGATAATCTATCCCAGCCCATATCTTTATGTACCTCACCTTTAGGCCAGCTTTCTTCACAAAATAGCATGACGATTGACTCGGTATCTTTATGCACCTCGTAGGTATTTTGTCTAAGGAATTGCTCTGTCCAGGCTTCAGGAGGCTGGTCCAGTATGCACTGCTTTAAGTCATCAATTAAATATTTGCCTAATGGCTTTTGAGCTACATCTATATCCATGGTCTATTTGCTCAACGTCATCATTATTAGATTCCTAATAATATACCATTAAACAGCACTTCCAAATACCCTTTCGTTTAAAGGTTTTGGATGTCGCTGATAGGAAGCTATGCTCCCACAGCGTGCGAGTGGCGGTTATTGAGTGATATTTATACTGAAGCCTAATGTTTAATATTAACCTCATCTTATTCTAAGAGTTAGAAAAAAATCCTAGGTTTGCATCCTTACCTAGCCGTGACTTAAACGCCTGTAAGTTGGGCAACACGTAACTAATTTTAGATAAAGGTACGCCTAGCCAAAGCGCCAGCTCAGCAAAGTATTGGTTATTAGAAGTCGTAGGCGCAAAAACTCCTTGGCCGATATTTAATGGATTTGACGGCGATAAGTCGGGATACTGACCGTATATTTGAGAGCCTTGTATATCACCGCCCATCACAATCTGATGACCGCCCCAGCCATGATCTGAACCAGATCCATTAGATTTTAGCGATCGACCAAACTCTGATGCAGTAAATGTTGTGACATCATCAAACAAGCCAAGCTCAGAAAGTGCATTGCGAAAAGATAGTAGTCCTTGACTCAAAACAGGCAACATCGAGGCCTGACTTGCGAGCAACTGGTGATGGTGATCCCACCCATTAAAACTGACATAAAAAATCTGCCGAGCTGGCTTCGTAGGATCTTGTTCAGAGATAATTTGTGCCACTTTCGATAGCTGCTGAGAAAAATGGTCTTGTGCGAATTTTGTTTGGAAATCTGAGAGTTTGTTTTGCTCATTACCAGCTGCAACACCATTTTTCTTAGCCATAGTGATTTTAGTATCTGGCCAGTGTGACGAGGCGCCATGTAAATTATGGTATGCTTTTTTAGCTAACTGACTGGTTACAAAGTCGAAATCAATCCCAACAGAACGCTCTGAGAATGATGAACGAATTCGAGGGGGTTCGCAGTCGTAGGGAAAAGTTTTAGTGCCAAGCTGGAAGGTATTAGCTCCGCACATTGATACGCTTACAGGGATATCGTTAGCTGGAAAGACACCCTGTAACGAATCTGCTGCGCGACCACCCCATCCTGATGAGGTAATTAACTTCGACGAACCAGCTTGCCACTGACCTATCTGGCCTGTGTGCGACAATAATTGTGGAGGCCCAAAGTCAACATTAGACTTAAGCTCAGCTGCACTAAGAGGCTTGTTTAGAGCACCAACATTTGCGATAAATGCTGCTTCACCATTGTTATAAAGCTCACGCAGTTCTGGCATACCTGGATGCACGCCGTAGGATCTGCCAGTTTTGGTATGACCAGCCAGATCTAGTAAGCTACTGCGGTTCAATGCCAGATCCGTGCGAGCATCTAAGTACGCCGAATACTGGCTAGCATCCGATGGAACCAGCATGTTGAAAGAGTCACAGCCGCCAGCCAAGTTGATACATACAAGAGCGCGATATCCGTAGGCATGAGACAAACGACTACTTCCCATAATCATTGGAGACGCAATTAAGGATGCACCTATTGCGCCGCTATTTTTTATAAAACGACGTCGTGTTAGCATAAAAGTGTCCTTTTTAAGAAATTATTTATGTTACTTCTTGTGCTCACGTTTCAGCTATTTTTTGCTGACGCTATTTTCTCTTGAGGGACTTAATGCATTTAGGCTTTTGACTTAGGCCAAATACTGATTAGAACTTGCGAGGATTCAACTTACTGGTACTTGTAGAAAATCCTTTAACCGGAAGGTCCCACCAGTCGATCCCTTGCTTTCTAAGCTCATGCTGACGATGCATTCGGTCGAAAAGATCGACATCCATCTGCATAAATAGATCAATTAGATCGATCGGAATCCAATTCTGAATAAGATGGTCACCGTCTCGTCTGTACCAGTCAAAGTCACGAAGTGTCATCATCTTTCCAGTACCAGCAATTCCCTGGTATTCTCCATGATGTAAAGAGAATTTAGAATCCCAAATGCCGAGAGCACCAAATTGACCCTCTGCATAATAACCCATGAAACGCCCACCAGGCTTTTCATTGATTTCTCGGTCCCCGAATCCAAGAACCCAGGGTCTCTGATGAAAGTCCTTATATTCTTCAATAGTGTGTGAAGAGCCAATACCTGTTGGACCCATCCAATGAAAATCGGGATGCCAGAAATACTCGTGCTGCATCGTTTCCATATTTCCCATGTCACGATCTCTGTTGTACCAACCCATGCTAGTAGCCATCGCGTCAACTAACTGAAGTGTTTTGCGACTCTCAAGGTCATCTTGCTCTGTTAAAAGAATACCGTTCTCACCGGGCTTCACGGTCTTTCCTCCTTCTTGACCGAAGGCTGGAGGTAATACCTGAAATCCCGCTTGTTTCATGACGCCAAGAATGTCGAAGATGACATAACTCTCAACTATCTTTTCGTCACGCATGACAAAAAACTGACCAAAGTTGATGTGCGTTTTTTTACCTGTTGCAGGGATACCCAGCCAATCGTGCACAAATGTACCTGTTAAATAGCCATAGCCGGATACCCATTCTTCACCATCAGACAAGCCACCTAACAGAATCTGGGGAACACGCTTTATATCAGGGAATGCATTCAATAATGGCTCCCAAAACGTAGTGATCAGAGCATCGATTCCACGAATCTGATTAAAAGGTTGAGATCCGTTCCAGTTGATATTTTTATGGAAGACTTTTCTACAGATACCTTTTACCTCGCTGGGCCGAGCGCTATTCATACGCTGCCAATAGTCCCATACAATCGCCTTGTTCTTTTGGTTTTTAGCTTTCCAATCCATGGTCTATCCTCATTGATTTAAAATTTAGTGTAGTACCTTTAATAACTTGGCCAAGATCGATATCGTCTTAAGCGGCACGTAGAGTATTAGGCTAGCGAATTTTCGTTTTTCGAGTTCAGCACTTATAGTTAATGTCTCTTTGCAGTATCTCAACTAACGACAGTTTATCTTTGTATTTAGGGTTGGCACTTACAACAGAAATAGTAATCGCAGCCATACCGGCAGTGGCGGAGGCTTCGAGAATTTTTCTTCTAGATAATTGCATAGATCTAAACCTAATTAGGGTCTAATGGCCGGTAATCCTTTAAATGCCTTCAATAGTATCGACTCCAGATTAAACCTGATGTTATTAATAATTGACTTCGACGTCAAGTTTCAGAAATAAAGGCTATGGGAGTAGTTTTAAAATTGACTCGGCATCTAGCTTTAGTACTTTTAAGGCAAAATAATTATTTATTGTTTTGGCTATCTCTATAAGGTTTGTATAGTAATGCAGTTTGATTTTTGAAGAAGAGTAGCCACAGTAAAATGCCTGTAAAGTACGGTTATCTTGGCTTTTCATGATAGTTAGTGGGCCTTACTTTGTTTAAAAAAATCATGTGATGAAAAAGAGCCATATCTCGATCTATTGCCAAATTTCAGTTATAACCGACTACTCTATTGATACCATTTTCCCATCTGATTGCATTGCAAGAGTATGTTGAATTAATTCGTCTACACTATTAATCTAAAAGTGCAAAAGTGTGTAAAAAGAATTGACTTTATTTTGCATTCGAAGTACAAAGTAATAATATCTATGTTTTGAAATTGTAACATTCGATGCATAGGTCTGAGTAATACTAGGTTTAATTGGTGAAGTGTCAAAACTCATTAGGGAGAATATCATGAAAAATTTAACAAAAAATAACAAGCTGGTCTTAGCAGTAGCGATTTCGTCGTTATTCGGGTCCAGTGCATATGCAGATGGCACGTCAGCCTTGATGGAAGAGGTAATTGTTACAGCAGATAAGAGATCGAAAAGTATCCAAGATGTATCTGCCTCTATCACCGCACTTAATTCAGATATGTTGGCTCGATCAGGGATTGAAGATGTGACTCGATTAGAGCATGTCGTTCCTGGTATGCGGATGGGTATGTCGGGTAATGAGGCTCGTATAGCCATGCGTGGAACTCGGTCCAATAATGTTGGCACAGAAGGTGAGCCAACCGTTGGTGTTTTTCTGGACGGTGTTTATGTCGCCACTTCGACTCAGGCTCTGGGCTCTTATGTCGATCTAGAGAGAATCGAAGTATTGCGTGGTCCGCAAGGAACATTATACGGCCGCAACACATTTGGTGGTGCTATTAACGTTATCAGTAAAGCTCCTGACTTTGATGGAGTTAGTGGTTCGGTTACGACTCTAGTCGGTGATAAGAATCGTCGAAAGACGCAGGGAATTTTAAATTTCCCGCTCTCGGACACCCTGGCGATGCGCCTAGTGACTATGACAGATGAGCATGATGGTTACATCATCAATACCTTTAAGGAAGGTACTGACGACGATCTGGACAATAACGATACAACATATAATCGCATCACCACAGCCTGGCGTCCGAGTGACGAGCTTGAAGTGACGTTGCGGTACTCTGAATCATCCAAAGACAGTAATTCAACGGCGATATGGGGCTACCAGCAGGTTGGTGGTTATGTTGATGGTGTTTTGGAATCAGGTCATGTTTATCAAAAGGTCGGTGCAACGCAAGATGTTGGTCCTTGGGAAGTGTCTCGTAACGAAAGCTCTGTAGCGGAAATTGATGATAAGTCGATAACTCTAGACATCACTTACGATCTAGACTTTGCAAGCGTTAGGTTTACTCATAATGAAACTGAGTTTGATGGTTTGCAGTTTTATGATTCCGACTACAGTGATGCAGGAGCTATAACAGATGCTGGCAAGTTTGTTGGCTGGGTTTCTACTCAGGAGGATACTTCTACTGAGATGCAGTTAATTTCGAATGGAGACGGCGATCTTCAATGGACTCTTGGTTACTACATGTTTGAGCAAGATTCTGATTGGGGTTGGGTTGGATCTGATTATAGCGGTAACGGTACTCTTGTTGAGTATATTTGGGGTCATAATGAGTATAAATCAAAGTCAAAGGCAGTTTATGGTAACGCGACTTACTCCATCTCTGACTCTCTTCGCGTAAATGCTGGTCTGCGTAGTAACGAAGATTCTAAGGGTAGAGCAGGTGCGACCAATACGTGGGACGATACTTTGTGGAAAGTAGCAATTGAATCAGATCTCAATGAAGATATGATGATTTATGCATCTGCTTCAACCGGCTTTAGAGCCGGTGGTGCAAATAATGCTGGTGTTGTAGCATTGTTAGCAGAGGAAGGTATCGATGCTGCGCTCTATGATCCTGAGTTTGTTACTGCGTTAGAGTTTGGTATCAAATCAGTCATGCAGGATGGTCGGCTTGTGTTAAACGCGGCAGTGTTTAGTAATGACTATAGCGACATGCATGCTCAGTCATTTATTGTTCTCAATAACGGTGCGTCTGAATATACTATGAATGGTGGCCAAGTTGATGCGTCTGGACTTGAAGTTGAAGTCCAGTGGGCACCTACTGATAATTGGTATATCTCCGGTAACTTTGCCTACTTGGATGCTAAATTTGGTACCTATGACATGGCCGCATTGGCAGGTCTTGGTGTCTTAGGTGGTCGTCAGGCAGATCTAGATGGTAACGGATCTCTAGACAGCTTATCTCTGTCGGATTATAGCCCAGCTTTAGCGCCAGAATTTAGTGCTGGATTTCAGGTAAGTTATGATGTTGATTTAGGATCGATGGGAACTCTAACACCTATGTTTCAAGGGACGTTCACGAGTGACTATTATGCCCACGACATTAATATAGCGCCTGCGAAGCAAGATGCTCATACCAAATCAGACATACGTTTGATCTGGGATTCTGGTAAAGATCTGCGTGTTGAAGCCTACATTTTGAATATAGAAGACGAAGCGGTAATGAACCGTGCTGTTGTCTTTGGTCCAGGTGTTTCAAACACAGTTGCTGCTGGAAAATCTGTAGCGTCTGTCCAGTCTAACTGGGGTCGTCCTCGTACTTGGGGTGTTGGATTGACTTATAGTTTCTAATTTTTATGTAAAAATAAGCTATGTTTAAAAAGGGTCCCTCGGGGCCCTTTTTATTTCGCAAAGTATGTCTTCATACTACAACACAAGTTATTGTTTAGCTTGGGCTGGTCTAAAACGTCGTTGAAGCGGCGGTGTTGTGGGCTTTCGAGTAAAAATCTGATAAATTTAATTCTAGCTAAAGTGTAAATCAATTATTGAGAATAGCCTATCCACACTTGGATTAGACATCTGACATTAAGGAGGTCTTATTATGTTGTCTGAATCAATGCCTTATGAGAAAAAATTCGCCAGTGTAAACGGTAAAAAAATTGCTTATGTTGAGGTTGGAGAGGGCGATCCAATTATCTTGTTACATGGCAACCCTACATCATCCTATTTATGGCGAAATGTTATTCCACACTTAGAGGGACTTGGTAGAATTATAGCGCCCGATCTAATCGGACAAGGAGATTCGGAGAAACTTCCCGCAAGTGAGGGGGCAGAGAGATACTCTTTTCATGTTGCTTATGATTATTTAGAAGGATTGCTGGACGAAATAGGTGCGAACGACAACGTAACTCTTGTAGTTCATGATTGGGGTAGTGGTTTAGGGTTTTATTGGGCTCAGCAGCATTGTGAGGCTATAAAGGGCATAGCTTACATGGAGGGGATTGTTTGTCCTGTTACATGGGAAGATTGGCCGGAATCTGCGCGTGGTATTTTTCAGGGTTTTCGGTCTGAAAAAGGTGAAGATCTTGTGTTACAGCGCAACATGTTTGTCGAAAAAGTACTGCCTAATTCCGTAATGCGCGGACTCGGTGAAAAAGAAATGAGTCATTACCGACAGCCGTTCTCTACTCCAGATGATCGGCAGCCAACTCTTAATTGGCCAAGGCATATTCCAATTAGTGGGGAGCCTCCACATATGGTTGATTTGGTCTCTAGCTACGGGCAATGGATGGTGACGAGTGAGGCGCTGCCGAAGTTATTTATCAATGCTGAGCCGGGGTCTATTTTGGTTGGTAAGCAGAGAGAATTTTGTCGTACTTGGCCCAATCAGAAAGAGGTGACGGTGGCTGGAACCCATTTTATTCAAGAAGATTCTCCAGATGAAATTGGCGTTGCCGTTGCTGATTGGATGAAGACCATATAACGATAATTTAACTAATAAGGATTTACAAATGTCTGATGTACCGGTGTATATGCTAGTAAATCTAGAAGTAACTGACGCTGAGGAATACCGCAAGTATGAAAAAGGCTTTTTTGGGATATTAAAGCGTTTTGGTGGCCAGTTTATTACCTTTGACGATAAGCCATTTACCTTAGAGGGTGTCACACCAAGAGAGGGGCGAATGATTATGTTCAGTTTTCCATCTGAGCAGGTGGCTAATGAGTGGTGGGCCGATGAGGAATACCAAAAGCTCAGTGTACACCGTAGAGCCGGAACCAAGATGGAGTTCTTAACGATGGTTCGTGGAATGCCACCAAGGAGCTAACCCTTTTCTTATTTTGCGGGTGCGGCTCTTCACGCAGGCTAGTCTAAAGACTGTGTTTTTGATCGCTCTGCAGATGTGTAGGACGGTAGCCGTCGCAAGAGGTTAATATAGACCGAAAATGATTCCCTTGATGTAGTCTAAAGTGACTAGTATTTATTTTCATAATTACGCCCAACGTTGTTGGTACACTGGATGAGCTTTTATGCCTCGCGGTTAATGGTCTCCGCGATACCATTAGAGGAGGGAGTTAGATGAAGTGGTTGGCTAATTTAAATAAATCATGGGTGCACTTCCTTGTTCTAGGAATTATTTTTTATCAGGTTGAAGCCAAAGTATTTCCCGACCCTAAAACGGTGATAGGGCCATTGAGTCAGTCTCAGCAGCATACATTGCAGCAGCGGTGGTTGGCAGACTTTGGTAAATTTCCAACAGACCAGCAAACCGTAAAAATGATTATCGACGAGTTGGATCGGGATGTGCTGTTTCAGCGTGCTCTCGAGCTTAATTTTCATCTGCATGACAAAATTGTCTACGATCAGCTAATCCGTAATATGCGTTTTTTGGATGTAAAAACCGACAAAAGTAATGCCGAGTTATTTCAGGAAGCGCTAAACATGCGACTACACCTGGTTGACGAAGTCATAAAACGTCGACTGATTGAAAACATGAAACAACGATTATTGGTTATTAATCCTCCTGCTGAAGTCTCCAAAGAAAAAGTCAGGGCTGCGTTTGCGGTTCGTAAGGATGAATTCTATCGTCCAGTGCGCTATTCGATTTCACACATATTTATTAATCCTGAACGCAAAGCTGAGCTTGAGTCTGTTATAAAAACTATTCAACACCAGCGCCTAAACGCTGCAACAGCGAAGTATCTAAGTTCCCCATTTATGTCCGGCTATCACTTTCAAGAGCAGACCCCCGAGCAGTTGGCGCGCAGCTTCGGAGTGCTATTTATGTCAGAACTCGCTAAAGCAGCCCCCATTGCCGGTGAAGCGTATGGTCCCTTAAGGTCGGCTTTCGGGTGGCATTACGTATGGGTTAGTTCGATTGAACCAGGACGAGATGCCCTTTTTGGGGAGGTTGCAAGCCAACTGCAGAGGAGCCTAGACGTTCAAGAGCGTGTAAAGACGCTACAAACTGCCATAGTGTCGCTACGCGCCAACTATGAGGTGAGGCGGTGAGAAATGTCATACATTTAATGGTACTTTTATGTGTGTCGCTGTTACTTTCTCATGCTGCTCAGGCACATCTTTTTGCTCCATCGCTACTAGAGGTGTCAGAATTCAAGCCACACTCGTACAACGTGGTTTGGAAAACGCCATCCAACACTACTAGCAATATCCCATTACTGCCCATTTGGCCTGATAACTGTGATGTCCATGCTGTCAGTCCTCCTCGTGCCGAGGGTACGGGTCTTGTATCTAGCTGGCAGTTACTCTGTGATTCGTCAAATAAGCAGGGGTTGGTTGGCCAGACTTTAGGGGTTAGTGGGCTTGGCCCAAATCAGGTCTCGGCCATGGTCATCCTAAGCCTGGGCGATGGACGAAATTATCAAAAGATATTGACCGAACAAGTCCCTGAATTTCGGGTCCCAGTTGAGCCTTCTCAAACACAGGTAATAGCTGAGTACTCGATGCTGGGAGCAGAGCATATCTGGAGTGGGGTTGACCACCTTATGTTTGTCTTTGGTTTATTGCTATTGGTAGGGGTAGGTTCGCGATTAATTTGGACCATTACTGCGTTTACTATCGGTCATAGTATTACGTTGTCACTAGTGACCCTCGGTTTTTTAAGTTATCCGGTGTTACTGATTGAATTCACTATTGCTCTGAGTCTATTTATATTGGCGATAAATCTTGCCCGTAGTGATAAGGGTGGACTGTTTCGTCATTATCCCTGGTGGCTGGCCGGTGGTTTTGGGCTTTTGCATGGCATGGGTTTTGCGGGCGCATTGGTGCAGATCGGCTTACCCCAAAGTAGCGTGCCATTGGCTCTATTGTTTTTTAATTTAGGTATAGAAGCGGGGCAAATTGTCTTTATTGTGCTGCTGTTAAGTATCTGGCATTTCCTTAAACATGCACTGTCTAATTGGCAGGAGCGACTGTTGCCAGTGCCGGTTTATGCGCTCGGTGGATTATCTGCCATGTGGTGTTTTGAGCGCGGACTAGTTCTGTTACGCTCATTGCACTAAAACATGATAGGTTGTGCCGTTAATACTATTGATTAAAAGAAAACCCTGCGAAGTGGGAAAGAAAAGGGATATACCATGTTAAAAAAAATAAGTGTAGGCATTTTGATATTACTACTCGCGGTAGGCGGCGTTGTTTGGTTTAAAGTGCTCATGCCTCTTGAGGTCGCGGCCGACAAGTTCGGTCCGGATACAGCTGCTCGTGATTATGCCTTGCAAGACGATAGTAGGGTGATACAGCCATTAATACAGGCCGCTTACTATCAAGATGCCCCCAACCCTGATCTCAATCTATATTGGGGTGAATTACATCTACATACATCTGAAAGTTTCGATGCAACCCTGTTCGGTAACACCTTTGGTATAGAGGATGCCTATCGCTTCGCAGCAGGGGAGCCACTGACCAGTGCCGGAGGTGAGGTCATGCAGCTTACCCGCCCGCTAGATTTTGTGGCGATCACTGATCACGCCGAAGGTTTTGGTACTAAGACACACTGTAATAACCTAAATTTGTCGCTGGGTGAGCGCGCTGCCTGCTGGCTCACAAGTCTCCCTAATCCTAAGATTTTTCAAATGTTCGCTGAAGCTCTTCGTGGCACAAGCCTACCTGGCGACCCTTCAAAACCGGCTGGAGTCTATCAACAAGTGAGTCGGGTTCCGCTTAAGTCCGGGGCTTTTCCAACGTGTAAATGGGGAGGGGCCACAGCTGAAAGATGCTATGAAAATACCAGCATTGACTGGGCTCGTTATGTAAGCCTGGCCGATGAATTTAACCAGCCAGGCAGACTCACCACGCTAATTGCCTACGAGTTTTCGCCAGGAATGCCCGATCAGGGTAAACATCACCGCAATGTTATTTTTCGCTCCAATACGGTTCCTGAGCGAGCCATTTCAAGCCTAGATGTCCCTAATGCCATTGAGCTTTGGCGTGAGCTTGAAGCTAATTGTGTTGCCGATTGTGACTTCCTGACCATGCCGCACAACTCCAACAAGGCTTGGGGTCTTACTTATTCACGCTTTACCTGGGATGGTCAGGAATATAACGAGGCCGACTGGCGCCTGCGCCAAAGGCGTGAACCACTGGCAGAAATATTTCAGGTCAAGGGCGCTCAAGAATGTGCGCTTGGCGTCGGTGCCACAGATGAAGAATGTGCTTTTGAACAGGTGTTTGACCCCTGCCAGCCTGGAGAAACTACAGGTTGTGCTTTTCAAACAGGCTTTGTTCGCCAAGGACTAAAGGTCGGGCTGCAGCTAGACCAGAAACTTGGTTTTAACCCTCTACAAGTCGGATTTATCGGCGCCACGGACAGTCATAATTCTAATCCGGGTGATGTGGAAGAGTGGGATTTCCCTGGGGCGGTGGCAGCGGTCACCTCCTCTGCAGTGCGCCGCTTGAACGATGGCGGAGAAAATATAGCCTATAAGTCGCGTCTAAAATTTAACACAGCAGGAGGCCTGGCTGCGGTTTGGGCACCTGAAAACAACCGGAAGGCGATTTTTGATGCCCTTGCTCGCCGTGAAACCTACGCTACATCGGGGCCACGGTTATCTGTGCGCTTCTACGCGGGATGGGGTATCGATAATGCCATTATGCAAAAGCAAAGCCCGTTCCAGTCTCTAATGACCAATGGTGTGCCGATGGGAGGTGTACTGCGCTTACCCATAAATCCTAGTGTAGAGCAGAAAAATTCTCCGGGATTTTTGGTCTGGGCGACCCGTGACCCGATCGACGCGCCTTTACAGCGAGTGCAAATGATCAAAGGTTGGATCGATACTGGGGGCCAAACACACGAAAAGGTCGTTGATATAGCCTGCGCTGATGGATTGACGGTTGATTCTGCAACGGGACGTTGTCCGGATAATGGAGCAACCGTTGATCTTAAGACATGTCGTTTTAGCGCTGGTTCTGGTGCTGATGAGTTAAAAACCCTATGGCATGATCCTGACTATGATCCCGCTCAGAGTGCCTTCTACTATGTTCGCGTGTTAATGAACCCGACATGCCGGTGGTCAAGTTATGATGCAATTCGTTTGGGACGGGAGCCTGATTCTCGAGTCGCTGCGACAATACGCGAGCGAGCATGGACTAGTCCGATCTGGATTGATCTGGAAGACTGATGCGACAAGCCTATTAGCAATAAGCCGTATCTTTGGTTAATGAGGCGGCATAAGACACTTTAAAAACTGGCCGATTATGATTCCTAAATATGACCGCGCAACACCATAATAGGGGTATGAAAGAACCAGTGAGTTAGCCTTGAAATGGCCACTTTAACTAGCCATTAGCGTCTATCGTTACGGCTAATAAGGTCGATAGCCAAGGCTATTTATTAATAAGAGATAAAACTTATGATTTTCCGTATTTTCCTAATTGTTACTACGCTACTAATCATCAGTTGCTCTGACAACTCGCAGGTATCGAAACAACGTGCAGAGGCACAAGACTACTATCGGACGACCAACACAATAATTGCTCCGAACAATGAGATCATAACCTTCCCACCTGTGCAGAAGGCAGATCATAGCCGTGCTACACCTAACCGCGATCGCAATGCATACTTCGGCGATTTGCATGTACACACTACCCTTTCTTTTGATGCGTCTGCCTTTGGTACAACTGCATCTCCTGCAGATGCCTACCGCTACGCGCAGGGGGAAGTGATCAAGCACCCCGGTGGCTTTGACGTACAGATGGCTCAACCATTAGATTTTTACGCGGTGACTGATCATGGAGTTTTCCTTGGTCTTATTAACGAAGCCGCAGATACCAGTTCAGCCGTATCAAAATATAATTTTGCAGAACCCTATCACAACATCAACGAGTCGGTTGATGGCGGTCTGTTGGACTTATTAAAAAGAAGCAAAGTTTTTTATGGTTTTGTTAGCGATGTGGTGGCCAATCTTTTGGACGGCACTATGACTAGTTCGATCGTCAACGACGTCAGTAATACCGCCTGGATAAAAACCATTAAAGCGGCTGATGAAGCCTACAAACCTGGAAGATTTACTACATTTGCAGGGTATGAATTTACATCGTCGACCCAAGATAAAGAAGCCCTGCACCGCAACGTAATTTTTCGTAGTACCGAGCGACTGCCCGCGATGCCTTTTTCACGCTTCAATAGCATCAATCCCGAAGGCTTGTGGGACTGGATGGATGAACTGAGACAAAAAGGTATAAAAAGTTTGGCGATACCACACAACAGCAACGGCTCCAACGGTGCTATGTTTATGTTTACTGATTGGGCGGGCAAAGCCATTGACCAAGAGTATGCCGACCAGCGCTTGCGTAATGAACCACTAGTAGAAATAACCCAGGTTAAAGGCACCTCTGAGACGCACCCGTTACTGTCCAAAAACGACGAGTGGGCTAATTTTGAAATTTTTCCTCTACGCACCTCTACCAAATTGCTAAGTGATCCACAGGGTAGCTATGTGCGAAATGCATTGTTACGTGGTTTATCTATAGCAGACAGCGCAGAGACAAACCCTTACAAATTAGGGTTTATTGGTTCCAGCGATACACATACAGGCGCAGCCTCACTTGAGGAAGATAATTACTTTGGAAAAATAGGAACGTTTGACAGCACTGCGGAAAAACGAGGCTCTGTGCCCGCAAGCTTCCTTTATGGCTCACTGATTAAGCTAGCCGCATCAGAAATGGTAGAAGAGGTAGACGAACAAGCCTACCTGAATTTTTCGGGCTATAAGTATTGGGGAGCCTCTGGTATTGCAGGTGTATGGGCAGAAGAAAATACTCGTGAAGCTATTTATGATGCTCTGCGCCGCAAGGAAACATTTGCCACTAGCGGAACGCGTATAAAGGTTCGGTTTTTTGCCAGCTATCAACTCGCGGATGCTCAGTTAAATAGCCCAGATCTTATTAAAAATGCCTACCAAAGTGGTGCCACCATGGGCGGTACGCTGTTAGCAAACGCCAATAGCCAACCAACTTTTCTGGCATGGGCCGTTGCAGATCCAAACACCACTCAACTACAGCGTATACAAGTTATTAAAGGCTGGCTTGAAAACGGTGAGCATCAAGAACGCGTGTATGACGTAGCCTGTGCAGATGGTCTGAGCGTAGACCCACAAAACCAGCGTTGCCCAGACAACGGCGCGCGCGTTAATCTCAATGACTGCTCTATTACCGCTAATGTTGGCGCATCTGAGCTTAAAACTCTTTGGCAAGACCCTAACTTCACTCCGGGTCAAGAAGCATTTTACTATGCACGTGTTCTTGAAAACCCAGTCTGTCGCTGGTCTACGTGGGATGCTATTCGGGCGGGCGAGACGCCGCGGTCAGATTTGTCCACCACCATTCAAGAGCGTGCATGGTCATCACCTATTTGGTATGGCTCTAGCATCCAAAGTAATAACTTTGTAGATTGAAATATTTGCCAATAGCGCAGTAAATTAGTAGATATTTTAACAGGTAGAGCAGGTTTGGCCGAAAAAGAGAGTGCGTGGCGGTTAGCTAAAAGTCTGAAAAATGACCGAATATGATTACAGTATTTTTTCCCGATTTTGCTACTATTTTGAAGCGAGTAACTTTTAGCGGCGCCCCAGTAAATCGGGTACGCCGAAAAACGCAGTAATATTATTGTCTGGAGTATTTAAGTTGAAGTTAAGTCAGCGCTTAATGATTGGAAAGGTCATTGTATCAGTTGTTTGGCTGCTCATTGTGGCTTCGGTCATAGAGTCGTCCCAAGTACCATTTCCCTATGTGTTTCAGGGGATCGGTGTCTTTCTAGTGGTTTCTCATATTATTGAGATCATCGTATTTAAACAAAGAATGCGCCGGCCAAGAGATTATATGTTAACCATGTTGTTTGGTGCGCTACAGCTAAGGACGATTAGGGCTAAAGCATCGAATTCCGCTGGCTAATCTTCCGCTGATTAATCTATAGGGGTTTTGTGCACAACAGACTTGTTGGATGCTGTACAAGCAGCTCAGCTAGGTTTAAGGCATGGGGGTGAAAGCGTCTAATGAAACTGGCTTCGACACGCCTCAAAATTTTACTTGATTTGCCTGTTGTTGACGATATTCACTGGGTGTCATGCTATTCCAACGCACAAATGCTCGGCGGAAATTTACCGTTTCAGAATAGCTTAGCAAGTATGCTATGTCGGCAACGATTAAATCAGTTTTGGTTAAATACTCTCTAGCTAGTAAATCTCTCACCTCCTCGAACAGGGCTCTAAAACTGACCGATTCTGACGTCAGGTTGCGCCTTAAGGTGCGTTCACTCATATTCAAGTGCTTGGCAATCTGAGAAATATTAAGAAAATCACCGGCGGACTGGAGCAGTAAGCGCCTTACCTCGGTGGTTATCTTCTCGCCAGTAGTGAGGCTGCGTAACATTTCCTCACACTGCTGATAAAATACCACATGATCCGATGCATTGGCCGTTTTAACCGGAGTATCGAGAACATGTTCAGGTAGGAATAATTGATTACGTTCCGCACCAAAGATTACTTTTGTATCAAAGAATGACTGATAGTTAGCAATATTAGAGGGCTCGGGATATATTAATTGTAGCTCCGCGCCCTCTATTCGGCTGCGATAAAGGGAGTTTCCAATAGTATTTAGCTGTGAGAAAGAAAGTTCCGCGATAAGCCTCTGCTGAGCTAGGGTTCCCAGGGTCCGGTTAGGCCATAATAGTAGCCCGCCATTATAATTATCTGATTTCCACTGTGGTTTAAAAAATACCTTGCCATAGCGCAACAATAGATCAATGGACTCTCTTAAATTAGCACAGCTCATTAAGGCAAAACCAAAAGTACTATAGCTGGCAATACCAACCTGTTGACCTAGGCGAAGCCCCAAATAGGGATCATTGGTAAGTTCGGCCGCGGTAGTTAATAAAATAACTGCCTCAATTCCTGAAAATATGCTGTTATCAGAGGCTGGCATGCCATTAATACGTGACTGGTTAAGTAGTTGCTCCGGGGTAATACCCACCTTACCTATCAGGAATAATAGCTGCGTAAAAACATCACGCTGAAGTCTACTTTTATTCATTTTTTCCCTCCCGTGGTATAAGGATTAAAAGCGTGAAAAAGCATGGCCGAATATGATTCCCTTCGATATAGTGCTAGTACTATACTCGAATGCAGCTTTTTTTTAAAAGCATCAGTCATCCAAGTGTCAGCATAACGTTGAGCAAAGTGGTGAACATGAAAATAGGCGCTTTGAAAATGAACAGCCGGAAAATAATAAGTGTGTTACTGATCGTAATTGCTGGAGTTGTTTTATTCAAAACATTGGGCGATGACGAGCGTCTCCACAACCCCAAGGTTTTTGGCCCACCCGGAAAAACCCAGTGGAAGCCTGTTGGGCCACGTGCAGCGGGACAGCATAGCTACGATATTATCCCCGAGCCGGATACTTGGAATGCTATACATGTTAATGCCGCTAATTCGGATACTGTCTGGGGCGTTGCTGCACCAATGTTTGAATTGGATTGGGTTGCAGAACCTGCGTACTTTGTGGGTAATGGCCCTCTGCTTGATAACCAAGGTAACCTCTATTTTAGCCCGCAGTTCTACCACGGCGAGCGCGTGGTACTGGTTTCACTCGATGGTCAAACTGGTCAGAGACGCTGGACGATACCCGCCGATGACGATATACAAGCCAGCAGCCCAGCCTTCATATTGAATGACCCGGAAAACCCTGGGGCGCAAATTATTTATATCATTGGCTATAACCGCCTTATGGCTCTGCGGCCGGACGGTTCAACGATCTGGAGTAAAGATACCGGTTTACGCATTTACGCTGAGGAGCTCAGCAATAAAGCAAAGGGAAAGTTCCATAGTTTCAACTACCATCCAGCGACAGACTCGCTAGTATCCGTAACCAAAGCCGGCGCCTTGTTTGCATTCAGCCGCAAGACCGGGGAGTTGATAGCACCCATCGGGCAAATACCCGGCGCGCCTGCGATTAGTGGAAACGGCACCAATATTCCCGACTTTGTCCTTAATAAGGTGGATCCGTTAATGGACGAAGCCTTTGGTAAAACTGATGAAGGCTTGAGTTTGTTCTCATCCGCTGTGAATTATATCTACGGCGGCGGCGGTATTGTGACTAACTTTTTCAGTATCGATGCCGATACTAGTCGTATCTATATGGCAGCTACTGCCGAGGATGCAGCGGATGGTACAGAAGATGGTAGGTCGGAGCTCGGCGCAATTTATGCCCTCGACTTAGTCGATGACGGCAAGGGCCGTTTCGAATTCCAAGTATTAAACCGAAAGACCTTCCAGGGCGGCACAGGGTCAACGCCAGCACTTAGCGCAGACGGTCATCGCCTGTATGTGTCGGATAACCACGGTCATGTTATCGCGCTGGATACTGAGCTAGCTGAAGTCTGGCGGTTGGATGTGGGCGAGCCACTGGTGGGCTCGATCACGGTGTCAGCGGACAACAATGAGCTGTACGCTGTCACAGCAAGCGACGTAATTCAGTTGATCGACAACGGGGACCATGGGAGTAGGGCCTGGACTGCTGAGCTTGCGGGCTTTGATGGTTATGCCAATGTCGATGTGCAATCTAACGGTTTGACTGCAACGGCAACCGCCAACGGTGTCGTTATTATGATCGGTGGTGGCAAAAAATTGCTCGGCAAGACCCTTATGCTACATGTGGGTATGGGGCTGCTAGACCGAGAAACAGGGAAGTTGCGCTACTTTACCGAAGGTCGGGAAGACTCACTGGCAATGAGCGTTGTTGCTGCGGATGGCAGTATCTATGTTGCCCACTCACCCTTACGACGCGCCGTGGGTAAAGCTATTTACCCCGAATTAACGCCGCATGTCACTGGTGGTATTGCGCGTTACAAGCCCATTCGGCTAGACCTATTGGTACGCGACGCAACCTGTGCCGCCGAGGCGCGAGCAGCCAATGCCAGCACTCTAAACCAGATTGCCGAGTTAGCTGCCATCAATACGGATATTAGACAGATAAAAGTATTAATCAAGCAGGCCAGTAACGCTATTACCAAAGCGGTTAGCGATGGTGACATGATTACCAAAGATGCTAATAATCTGCGTAATCTTCTGGAACAAAGCGTAGTTGATTTGACACCGGACGGCTTAAAAAAGTCCATGACGCAGCTGGCGATGGCCTGCGCAGTATTCGATTTATAAGCGGTTTTATTCGTCAAAGAGTTTTGTAAACTTGCTGTTGATATTAATGCCCAAAGCTTGGGCTTGGTAACACGTTTATAGTTGAAATATCTTACGCCAAGGGCAGGGGAGATTTCCTCGGCTAAATACTAGCTTTGACGCTACGCTAAAAAAAGCCAAATCCAATAATCGCTGTGTTAACAGTCCTGATCGAGCTGTTGGTTTAATAAAGCCAGTAGCTCATCTTTAGGGACAAAACCTGAGAGGTTTAATTGTGCTATTCCCTGACGGTCAAACACGAGCAGCCTCGGAACATTTGAGTTTTCCAATGCGTTGAGTAACTTAGGGTTAATTTGAAACGCTGGAAATTCGTTTTTGCTGCGTCTCAGATCTAGCGTTAACTTTCGTTTATCATCGCCAATACCCATCATGACTGATGTTAGCTGTGGGCATTCAGCTTGCAAGCTCTTGAGTACGCGATGCTGTTTTTTGCACCATGAACAATCGGTACCAAAAACAGCAATAGCCATAGCCGAGCCATAAAAACCTTTTAAGGTCTCTCTTTTTGGGCTATCAAGGCGCTCGAATTTCTCCAAGTATACTGGTGGCAGCGGTTTTGACGTAGCCGCTTCTGTGGCGCCAGTAACTTGGCATAGCAACGAAAAAGTGAGCAGATAAAAGCCTATTAAATAGCGTTTCATTGGTTCCTGTTATCCAAAGTCTAAATCAAAGCCTATATACGCCGTACGCCCACGCATTGGCGCAAAGATATAGGTAACGTTATAGCCGCCGGACTCATCAAATAGTAAGGGTGAAGATTCGTCACCCGCTTGATTGTAGTCCAAAAGGTTCAATGCGCCAAAGTACAGCTGCACATTACTACTCAGTTGATAGGCAATTTTTGTATCAACATTAAAAAAGGCGGGAGCTATGGTAGGTTTGTTGCCAGAGCCATTGTTCTTGTCAAATCCAGTATAGCCGTAGTCGGAGAGATTACGACTAGCGACCCAAGTAGCGGCCGTACTTATTCGCCATTGCTGGTTATCCCACAGTCCACTTAGCGTGGCTCTCTTTTCAGTCGGTGCTATGGCAAAAGACTCTTTGAAAGTAGCGTTATAATCGTATATTTCTGTACTTATCCCAATATTAAAACGTTCTGTCCATTGATAGTTTAGGACCCAGTCAATAGCCGTGACTTCGGCCTTATCGGTAAGTTGTGTTAATACTGGAACACCCTCTGTGGTTTGACTCAGGGTTGCCAGATTATCGACCTCGGTACGAGCGAAGGAAAAGGTTGAGACAACTTTGTCGGCGGTATAATTAAGTGAGTAATTAATGCCAGTAGAGCGCTCAGGCTCCGTCACTTGGACCAAATAACCTTTTTCGGCATCTAAAATACCATGATCGCTCTCGAAAAAGGATAGTGGCGCTCTGTAGCCTTTGCCAAAAGATAAGCGAGACTGCCAATCATCATCATGGCGATAGCGCATATCTACTCGTGGCGATATCAGCGTTCGATCAATCTCTTTACCAATCTCATCACTATCAACAAAGTCTGCTTGGATCTGATCAAAGCGCAGTGCCAATTCCATGTCAAACTTATCATTGGGTGTCCAACTGTCCTGTATATAAAAGCCTAAAACATCATAGTCAAAGCTATCAGACATATAGTCGGGATTATTAATGAGTGCATTAGACTTTGAGCGCATACGTTCTCTACGGCTATCCGTGCCAAAGGTCAAAAAATGTTCGTTAGATAATTCATAGTTAAAGCGAGCATCTAGATAGCGCATGGCATCGTCGGCATAATAATCAATGCCCTCATAAAACGAATCTTGCACGTGAGATATATTGGCAATGCTAAGTGTTGCGTTGAGTTTAGACTCAAAGTCATGCAGTAGATTAATCAATACCTCATTTCGCTTGGTACTTACCCACTCAGTTGTTTCCCAAGGTTTGCCAACATAGCGACCATTGACGTCGCCACCGACAAATAAATTATTAGATTCCCCCTCAGCGAAACTGTCCAATGCCGAGCGAATACCATCCGCAGTATCGCCCAATACTGGACCTCCAAAAACCTCTGACTCGGTGTGATTAAGCCGCACTCTAAGGTTGGTGGAATAGCTAAAATCATGAGATCCCGTGAATGTGACCGACTGATTATCTAAAAATGGCGTTTCACTAACGCCATTGCTATCGCCATCAAACTGATCACGGGTATCCGTCTGAACGACCAGACTACCTTGGCTAGAGCCGCTCTGGTTAATGCCAGTTAGCATTACAGCGGCTTTTTGATAGCCACCTTCTCCTGTAGATACATCAATTTCTATTTGGTTTTTGCTTGGGATTTTAGAGACTAAATTAATCGTGCCGCCAATAGCTTCGGGAGATATTAATGACGCGCCAGCACCTCGCGCTATTTCTACCGTACCTACGCCTGCCATGGCCACAGCATCTAAGCCATAAAATCCTGAGAGCATGGTGTGAACAGGAATACCATCAACAAGAACATTAGTATGTTCGCCTTTTAAGCCATTGATCATCACTCTTTTAGCACCACACATAGAGCACTCATTAGATACTCGAACGCCCAGCGCAGCTTGCAGGGCATCAGTTAGGCTAGACGCCTGTTTATCTTTTAACTGTTGAGAGCTCAATAATTCTGTTTTAGAAATGGTGTTCTTAAGTTCCCCGGCTTTATACAGACGCTGTCTTACGCCGAGCACAACAATTGACTCTATAACTTTATTGTCGACTTTTTTCTCAAGCTCTTCAGTGAGGGCTAAACTCGGCAAAAATGTGCAAAGTAATGCGGCAAGGCACACTAAATGCCGAACGATGGTTTTATCCATAAATATAATGTCCTTGAAAGTACAGTAGTGTAGGCTACGGATGCGAAATGTAGCAATGGCTACGGATCATGTCAAGGGTATAATTTAAATCAAAGCAAATTTTTTAGAAGGGAGGTGTCTAGTGGAAGAAAAAGTTAAAGCTCGTTCGGTTCCCTTTTCACAAACCCGTACACGTCATGCCAGTGAGACCGCTGAAGATTATGTTGAAGCTGTCATGGAGTTGGTTGAAGAGCTAGGTGAGTGCCGGGTGCTTGATCTAGCTCGATATTTTAACGTCAGTCACGTTACTGTTTCTCGGATAGTGAAGCGATTGCAAGATGAACAGCTTTTGTATTCCCAGCCCTATAGACCGGTAGAGCTTACTGCAAAGGGCGCTAAACTTGCAAAACGAGTTAAAGAGCGCCATGCCATCGTCTTAGCCTTTTTAATTGAGCTTGGCGTTGACAAGGCCAATGCCGAAATTGACAGTGAGGGTATTGAGCACCATGTCGGGACAAAAACACTCGCTGCGATGAAACGATTTTTAGAGCAATAACCATTTACCTACGTGTTGCTGGAAAAGACTCAATTTAATTGTTCTTTGTAAATAATTCCGTTCTTCATCACAAAACTAACACGCTCAGTCACACTAATGTCCTCCAGTGGATTAGCGGGTACAGCAACTATATCGGCCAAAAACCCCTGCTTAAGCTGTGCGATATTATCGCGCTTCATCATTGTAGCCGCGTTAACGGTAGCAGCCTGAATCGCTTGTAATTCAGTCATGCCATAGGTAACCATTCGCGAAAATTGCTTCGCATTATCGCCATGGGGATAAATAGCGGCATCACTACCAAACACCATATTTACCCCTGCTTTAACCGCTGCGGTAAAACTGTCTCGTTGAATCTGCCCAATGGCCTCATCTTTCTTTAAGTTTTCCTCGGGGACACCGTTGGCTTTACCAAACGCAAAGGTGTACTCGGTGTTGTAAATATCCATCGACAAATAAGTGCCGTATTCTTTGGCGAGCATAATTGTTTCATCATCCAATATGCTGGCATGCTCTATGCTGTCTACCCCGGCTATTATTGCGGTTCTAATACCCTCGGTACCATGCGCATGAGCAGCAACTACCATATCTCGGCGATGACTTTCTTCGACAATCGCTTGCATCTCTTCTAGCGAGTACTGGATTGCACCTACTTTGGTACCTCTGGAGAAAACACCACCTGTGGCGCAAAATTTAATAGCATTAGCGCCATACTTAATGTTTTCCCGCACCTTTGCTTTTACCGCCCATGGCCCATCAGCAATACCTTGGCTTTTTTGTTTTAACTCAGGGGGCGCATAATTATCATCACAATGGCCACCGGTGATGCCTAACGAGGGGCCGGTAGCCCAAATCCGTGGCCCGGGTACATCACCCACATTGACCGCATCACGTACTGCAATAACCGTATAGTCAGAAGCGCCAACATTACGCACTGATGTAAAACCTGCTAACAAAGTTGTTTTTGCATTTTTAACTGCATTAACCGTTCTGCGCGGCACAGATTGCAGTCGTGATTCTAAAAAGGAGATATCTTTAGACGCAGAAGACAGGTGTACGTGCATGTCCATAAAGCCTGGCAATAGAGTTTGCCCAGGTAGCTCTATCACTGTTGCATTATTCGGAATAATGTCATTACGCAGTGCTGCTGCACCAGTGACAATTTTAAGGATGGTATTGCCCTCAATGAAAACCAAGGGCCGCTCGACAAAATTCCCAGAGACGACATCAAGCAGGCGATCTGCACGTAACACTACTACGTGTTTAGATACCGTTTCAGCCGCCGCACCATAGCTTGCCGCTACTGAGATACTACCGATCAAAATACACCGAAGAACATGATTCATCGCTAACTCCATTTTTTAGCTAAATCCGAACGTGGAGGCTAGAAGCGCCATCTCACTCGTCTAACCTAGCATCCTGCGTTGTTGTGCCAGCGTCAAGTAAAAACCGTTGACAGTAACCTTATATTTATTTACCTATGCCACTCAGAGTGACACTAAAAGACTCAGCTTGCTCAACCCATGTAGGGACTTTAGGCCATTGGATAAGTTTAGTCAGCACCATTTCTCTGAGATATTGGAATACCATAGCGGTTACTTCGGTAAGTATTATCAGAATAATTAATTGGCCGATACGATTAGCAGTGTCGGGATATATTTTCACTAGCACCAGCGGCCAAAATCTTTAGGCTCTAAATTGGATTTCTACTGTATAGTCCGTCCATCAGCGCGCGTGCCGATTTTCTTGGCATCAGCTTACAAATAAACGGGAAATTAGTGATGGATACATTCAAAAGTACTAGTAATTTAACCAAGGTATTCATCGGCGGAAGTCTTGCTTTTTTGTTGTGGTTCTTGAGCTCTAATGTTAACTGGAGGGCTATCTCGGATGAAACTGAATCGAGTCAAATACCGAAGGCACAGATCATTGGTATAGAAACTACTCTGCCTAGAAAGCCTGAGGATCGAGCTACCGAAGCAGTACTTGATGCAAAGAAAATGGCTACCTCTGCAGATATTTTAGCACTTCAGGTGGGCGACAAATTTTCAATGGACACTGAATTCAATGAACAGAGTGGCGCTGTAGTTTTAGATGTTATTGATGTGACGGAACACTCTAACTTCACTCAAATTCAAGGTAAAAGTTCCACTGGTTCTTTCGCGGTTATGACCCTGACGCCGACCTTGACCAATATTTTACTCAAAACCTCTGACAATATTTTCGAGTATATGGGGAGTGACTTTAACGGAACCTTAAAGCGGGTGGCAAGCCTTGATTTGTCAGATGATATCCGCGCTAGAAAACCTCTAGCGGAGCCCTTAGAAAACAACTCTAATCCAAAAATAAAACTGGAGCGTTAGAATGACGCTATCGTACAAGAGTTTTAATAGCCAATTAATTGCTTTTTTACTAATGGCTGCGGCTGTTTCAGGGGTAAAAGCCGCTGAGGTTCCAGTAGGGGTTCATTGTCCATGTGAAATAGTGCGTATTAACGAAACCAAGGCTGAGATAAGTTTATCTATTACCTTTCAATCTGAAGGTTCTGCGTCCTCTGATGAGTCAGGTGATTTAACCCTAGAATTAATTGGAGCACAGGGGATTAGCATCTATGGATCAAGCTCTTACCTTCTAGGTGAAATCGATATTAGTAGCATTCCGTTTTCCGCTGCACCAGTGGCGATTAAAGTAGATGTTCCATTAAACTATCGATCAAGTATCGAGGCATTTTTCTCGATACTGCTGCGTGATTCAGCGGGTGATTTAATGGATCAGGTTAACTTTATCCAGACTGCCGAAGAGTACAGCAATTATGGAGGCTCCTCTGGCGCTACCTCTAAATTGATGATTAATACTGAGGTTGATTTCCAATATGACGATACAACTTTTTCTCTTAATATTCCTAGTATAAGTAGCACCGATAAAAGGTCTAGCAATGATTCCCTAAAGCTAGAGATAGCTGTTGCAAATAGTGAGGGTTCTTACTATCCAGCAGCGCTTGTTAATACTGTTATTAGTTATGATGAAAATGGGGACTCGTCAATCGTAGTTTCAGGTGACCTTGATTTTAGTCTTGAGAGTAGTAACTTTTCTGATGAGCCCGAATTTGAACATATAGAGGTATATCTCTCACGCGGAGAGGACTTCATTCTGTATTACCGTCTTGCGACATTTGGCCAAGATAACAAAGATTCGTTGGCCGCTACTTGGACTAATATCGATACTTTGACAGACTTTGATGGAGATGGAGTCTCTGATTATAACGAGAGAATTTTGGGTTCTCCCGTAGCGATGGCAAGTACATTGGATAACATTATTATTGAGGTGGCATTCACTGTTGGCTCTAGTGCTAACGCTCATTTTTTTGGCGGTGACAATCTTGATGCGAGTATCGTGCAACAGGTAGAGAGCGCCAATACGGCATTTAAAGATGTTGGGTTAGGAATCGAACTTGTAAATGTTGGTACCTATATTTTAGGTGATGACAGTAGCCTAGACGGCTCAGCGGTGCTCGCTGCGAGTGAAGCGCGAACTGGGATTTTTGCAGATCTAGATTCTATGCTGACTCGGCAACCGGATTTGTTTGTTCATTTAAGTACCAAGGCTGTCGCTGATACTGGTGGAATCGCCACTCTAAATGGTGGATTAAATGATGGCATCATTGATTACAAAAACCTCTACTCTAAGGGTAATAATTTCGCTGTCGTAGCAATTGACAACAGCAGTACTACCTTAGTTCATGAGGTAGGCCATTTGATGGGAGTATCACATTCGCGTAAGCAAGCTCAAGGCCCTATAACTGCGACGTTTCCTTGGGCCGTTGGCTATGGCATTAATGATAACTTTACAACGATTATGGCCTATGAATCTTCTTTTAATGATGCTTTCGGGATGCGTTTCTTTTCAACGCCCGATAGAGTCTGTGGCGGTCCAAATAAAACCAAGTCAGCATGTGGTATTGATGCGTCAGATTTTATTAATGGGGCCCATTCTGTTAAGTCACTTAGAGTTACAGCACTTCAAATAAGTACGGTTTCAAATGGCTTATTACCCTTTGTGAGCATCGTGGGTGACGACCCTTTGTACATTTCTGATGCTAACTTAGCCTCAACCCTAAATGCGAAGGCTGTTGATGTAGAAGATGGTGATATTTCCACATCGATAACGTTTAACTTAGTTAAAATTAATAGCCCATTGAAAGATTATGATTATGAGCAACACTATTCCGTAACTGATAGTGAAGGTAATATTGGAACGGCGTTCCGAAAGATTATCATCATAGCTGAAGATACGGACACTGACGGTGATGGTATCTTCGATTATATCGATGAAGATGATGACAATGATGGTGTTGTTGATGTGTCTGATGCATTCCCATTAGATGCCGCTGAAAGCAATGATACTGATAGCGATGGTACTGGTAACAATGCTGATACTGATGATGATAATGACACTGTATTAGATGGTGATGATGCGTTCCCATTAGATGCTACAGAATCTGTCGATACTGACTCTGATGGCACAGGAAACAATGCCGATACTGATGATGACGGTGATACCGTATTAGATGAGAATGATGCCTTCCCATTAGATGCGACAGAGAGCATTGATACAGACTCAGATGGTACAGGAAACAATGTCGATACCGATGATGATGGTGATACCGTATTAGATGTGGATGATGCGTTCCCATTAGATGCGACAGAACGTGTTGATACGGATTCAGATGGTACAGGTAACAATGCAGACACTGATGATGATGGAGATGGTGTTCTTGATACCGCAGATGCGTTTCCACTAATCGATCTTGGTGGTCTGACGGACACTGATTCAGATGGGCGACCCGATGACTGCAACTTAGCATGTATTGAATTAGGTATGTCTGCTGACAGTGATGATGATGGTGATGGTGTTGATGATACTACCGATCTTTATCCGCTGGACAGTCGTTACTCGATAGATACCGATGGTGATGGTATGCCAGATGCTTGGGAAACCGCTTATGGGCTTGATCCTAATGATGCATCAGATACCTCAAGTGACCAGGATAATGATGGAGTATCAGCTTTGGATGAGTTTTTGGCAGGGACACCACCTGCAGGGTCGTTAGATATAGATGGTAACTCTAAATATGATGCCCTAACTGATGGTCTGTTATTGCTCAGAGGTATGTTCGGTCTTAGCGGAGATGCGCTTGTTAGTGGAACGGTAGCCTCTGATGCGACATATACAGTGTCATCAGATATTGAAGCTCGTATTCAACTTCTTGGCGATTTCATAGATATCGATGGCAATGGTAAGATCGATGCGTTAACCGATGGCCTACTGTGTCTGAGGTACCTATTTGGTCTGGAGGGTGATGCATTGATCAGCGGTGTCGTTGCCACCGACGCTACAAGAACTGACGCGAATGAGATTGAGGCATATTTAGCATCGATGATGCCGTCCTCTATTTAATCATTGCTGATGACTTAATCGTAAAGTTTCTGGAGATACCGGTGAGGTTAGTACTCTTAGAGGTCGTAGTATTGTGACGTAGTCGATAGTCACCACTGGCTGCCTCTAAAGGTATTTCCCAACTCAGTTGAGCGATAGCGGCGCTGTTTTCTATACGCCATCGAATTGTCGTATTCCAATCGCTATCGGTAGCGATTATGTCCCAGCCATCCTGTGTCTTAACTTCAACGACCATATAATTATTTCCAGTTACATAGTGGTTACTCGGGTTAGTTGACCAGAAATCAGCGATAATTATCTCACCTTTCTCATATTCCCTTTTATGCAGAGGAAGAGGATCGCCGTACTGAGTGCCACTAGGCAGTCGGTTGGATGAATCACTTTTTAAGGTAGTTTCCGTCGACTTACCTCGCCAATCATCATAGCTTGCGGTTAATTCGACAACAGCGCCTGTCTCCAGAACAGAGGCTAGATAGCTAGCAATTTGTTGATACGCGGGTAGCGTCCATTGCCCATGCAAGGTATGACCACCCTCATATTGCTGGAGTAAATATTCTTCTGGCGTTGTTATATAGCCTGCGTATCCATTGGAGTAACCTGCCAGAACAATATGCTGTGCCCAATCACCTAACTGCTTCATCACAGTATCACGTAGACGTCGTCCCGACATGGTGGTTATCTCAGTAGGCATCGCTAGTATTACCAACTGTCCGATACGCGCTATCGTAATGGAGCGTATTTGAGACTGTAATGATGGATCACCGCTGCCTGTTTCGAATAATATAGGTTTGGGCGCTTGACAGTTTTTGACACTTTCAGTCGATTTAGGTGCGCCAGTTAACCAACCAATCAAAAGATCTAAAAAGACGCTTTGATCGGTCATGCCTTCTTTGAATAAAAAGTGCCCCCCACCATCTTCAGTAGACCCACCAGCAAACGAATAACCATAGGCTGACGGACATGTCCTTTGCGGTCCCGTCTGAGTAAAGCGACTATCTACTGCATATTCCGATAGATCTACATATATCTGATGCGTTTCAATTGGGCCTACTAGCGCTTCGTTGGCATTATTGAAAAGCTGTAAGGCCATCTGCAATTGTCGATCACCCATAATTTGGGTTGTTTCCACATCCGTAGCGCCTGGACCAGTATTGTCTAAGTTCGTATTAGGGGTAACATCACCCGGATCTGCTTGAGCAAAAGCAGCCACGAAATCGTTTTTACTACGGTAATTAGTGCCACGGAGTTGTTCCATTTTCAGCGAGGCATAACCTTTATGGTCACCTGAAATTAAGCGATTATAATAGTTCATCGCAGTGGGATGCAGGGCATACCAGTTGACCATTCCGATGTCACCGGTATCATCGACAAACTTCATCAAAGTCATTTCAGTGGGCGTATTTTCAGCATAATTATCACGCTCTACTTGAGGGTTTTCCAAATAAGCAGAGACTGATCGATTTGCACCGGCACCAGTGATATGACCTTTTCCTACATAAATACTGCCCACTTGCAAATCTTCATGGGCGCTGATGATTGATGCCGTAATACCCTCGACAATCGCAGTGAAGTGCTGAGGATAAAATCCACCTTCAAGACCAAGATCAGACCGTGAGTGCCAGTAACCACCGGGGCCTGCGTGAGTATGTGTCGCGCTGAGAATGACATTCTTAATGGTATAAGCATCGCCATATAACATTTGTAATTTATCAATGACTGATAGTGTTATGTGGTGTTCAATACTACCCAAATCAGCGCTAACAAAGACTAATCGCTTAGTGGGGTCATCAGCCTGAGCCACAACAAAGGCGCGTGAGCGTTGTCGAATATGCAGGCCTTCAGTTAACTGGTCTTCACGACCAAAGCCCCACATTTGAACCCCATAACTGGGGCCAGTAATGTCTGACATACCACGGCCAATAAGATAAGGCTGCGCATGATCTGTAGCACTTAGCGCACCAGACAGCGGCACCAATAAGCATAGTAGTAAGCATTGTAAGAAATGGTGAGCGTGTCGACGACTAGGATTAACAAATAATTTATTCATTAACGGAGTTTACAGGGGGATAGCGCCAACTGCTAGACAGTCGAGATGGTTCTGGGTAACCGCATGTTTTAATGGTGACTCATGCTCAGATTTGGGCGTACAGCTAGAGACAATTTTAGAGCCCTATATTACTATAACCCTTTAAAATCAGGGTCCCACCCACGGACATCAAGCACAATGGATCAAGAACTCACACTAACCTTAATTAGCTGCGCATTCTTTATGGCGCTGGTTGCCTTTATTTCCTATAAGGCCTCTAAAGATGAATCTAGTAGTCGTGATGGCTACTTTCTGGCGGGACGTAATCTTAGCGCCGTATTTATTGCCGGCTCTCTGTTGCTAACAAACCTTTCCGCAGAGCAACTAATTGGTCTTAATGGCTCAGCCTATGGCTTTAACCTTAGCAGTATGGGCTGGGAAGTGACCGCTGCCTTTGCCACCATTTGCATGGCATTCATTTTTTTGCCACGCTATTTAGCCGGTGCATTTTCAACCTTACCCGAATTCTTAAACAATCGATTTGACGATGATGTTAGAAGACTCACGGTTATTTTGTTTATGCTCGGCTATGGGTTGGTCACTATTCCGTCGGTACTTTATTCGGGGTCTATTGCCGTATTGCAGTTGTTTGATGTACCTAATTTGTTTGGCATCTCTTATAGCCGCTCATTGGTATTGACCATTGTAGTAATTGGCAGTGTGGGCGGTGTGTACGCCATATTTGGTGGCCTCCGAGCAGTTGCAGTGTCTGACACTCTCAATGGTATTGGTCTTTTAATCATTGGCATTGCAGTACCTGTATTAGGGCTTTCAATGCTTGGTGATGGCAGTGTGGCCGGTGGCTTAAAAATCATCTCGAGCACCAATACTGAAAAATTAAACGCTATTGGTTCGTCCACTGATCCCACCCCGTTTGCAACACTATTTACCGGTATGATTTTTGCCAACCTGTTTTATTGGTGTGCCAACCAATATGTTATTCAGCGCACATTAGGTGCCAAGAGTCTTGCAGAGGGACAAAAGGGCGTGCTGTTTTCGGGCTTTTTTAAGGTACTAGTCCCCATTATGATGATGATACCGGGGGTTATTGCTTTTCACCTCTATGGCGGACCAAACAGCCCTGATGGCCTTGGCTCCATTGATCTTGCCTACCCCAGGCTTATTCGCGATGTATTGCCAACCTATGCATCAGGTTTTTTTCTGGCAGTGTTGCTGGGAGCTGTATTTAGCTCGTTTAACTCACTGCTAAATAGTGCGGCAACCCTGTTTTGTCTAGACGTTTATGAACCTTGGAAAAAATCTAGAGGTTGGGCATCTATTACCGATAAACAGATTTTAAGAGTGGCTAAAATAGCCTCCATTGTCATTGCACTGTTTTCGTTCATTGTGGCGCCACTATTACAGTTTGCACCAGATGGCCTATGGCAAATTATTCGTATCTTTACTGGCTTCTATAACATTCCAGTGATTGCTATCGTTATTGTGGGTTTGTTCTCCAAGCGTGTGCCGTCCTTAGGTCCCAAAATAGTCATTGGCTTCCACGTTATCACCTACGGCGTATTAAAGTTTGTTTTAGATGACATTGTTACCCTGCACTTTATTCATCTTTACGCGGTACTGTTCTTTATTGAAGTAGGTATTATGTTGGTGGTAGGGCATTACCGTCCCACGGCAGAAAACTGGACGTATGAGCGCAGCCATGCGGTTGACATGCAACCCTGGCGGTATGGCATACCCTGTGCGGTGAGCTTAATGTCGTGTGTAGTGGGCTTATATTTGCTGTTTTCACCGGTTGGTGTGGTAGGTGGGTTCAGCGCATTATTTGCACCGCTAATGGGGGTTTTGTTGGCGTTAAATGTCGCTTTTTGGTGGTACTACGCCAGTGGGGGGCCGCGTACTCAAAAGCAACATAACTAAAAAATAGGTTATAAGGCGATAAAGAGCTAACCTTCCTCCCGATTAAAATGGTGATATCTGTTTTACCACTCCGCAATAGAGCCATCGCCATGGCGCCAAATAGGGTTTTTCCAGTCACAGGCTATTTTTGACGCAGCTATTACGGCTTTTTCATCAACCTCTATACCTAAGCCGGGCTTGCGCAATGGCTTAATGTGGCCATTGACCATGGCAAAATCATCTTTGTTAATGACATAGTCTAATAATTCGGCACCTTGGTTGTAATGAATACCCATGGATTGTTCTTGTAAGACGGCATTGTGCGACACAAAATCTACCGCTAGACAGGCAGCCAATGCAATGGGACCAAGCGGGCAGTGGGGCGCTAAGGCAACATCGTAGGCTTCGGCCATTGAGGCAATTTTGAGGCATTCGGTGATACCACCGGCATGCGACAGGTCTGGCTGGATAATGCCAAGCCCACCGGCTTGCAGTACGGGTTTAAAGTCAAAGCGGCTGTACATGCGTTCGCCAGCGGCCAGCACTATGCTGGTTTGTCGTGACAGTACCGCATATTGCTCTGCTTGTTCAGCCAGAACTGGCTCTTCCACAAAAAGAGGGTGATAGGGCTCTAGTTCGCGTAGTAGTACTTTGGCCATGGGGACTGACACACGACCATGAAAATCAAGACCAAAATCAACGCTGTTGCCTAAGTTATCTCTGATGGTGGCAATGCGGTCAACCACTTGTTCAACGGCCCGGTGGCTGTCAATAATTTTGAGTTTGCCACACCCATTTAGCTTAAAGGTGTCCCACCCTTGGGCTAGCAGTTCTTTCATTTGCCGGCTTTCATCGGCAGGGTCATCGCCACCTACCCATGAGTAGGTTTTCATTTCATCACGCACAGTACCGCCAAGTAGGTCATAGACCGGCACACCTAGGTCTTTGCCTTTAATATCCCATAGGGCTTGGTCTATGCCGGCAATAGCCGACATTAGAATGGGGCCACCTCGGTAGAACCCACCCCGATACAGCGTTTGCCATAAGTCGTTTATTTGCCGCGGGTCTTTACCAATTAAGTAAGGGGCAAGTTCTTTCACCGCCGCCGCTACGGTATGGGCACGGCCTTCAATAACCGGTTCGCCCCATCCCACAATACCTTCGTCGGTATCCACGGCTAAAAACAGCCAGCGTGGTGCCACAGGATATAGACGAAGATGGGTAATTTTCATGATGCACAGACCTTTTGTTGGCGCGGGGGTTAAACATTGAACCGCTCTGACGCTAAATATTGACAGCGGTAAAGACAGGCATTACAGAATTGTAATATAAATCGCTATTTATTACTCATCAATGCAGAATTTACTGGCTCTAAGGCAGGTATCTACGGCATTATTCTGGGTACATTGAGCGACGCTAATACGGCGGTTAGGTATCTATGACCAAGAGTATCGAATCATTTTATACCCTCAACAGTAGTCACTGCAGTTTGGTGGTAGATTGTCGCGGCAACGCGCCAGCAATATTGTATTGGGGGCCGTTATTGGCGGACGCGACCAACCCTGAAATGCTCGCGCTTGTAGCCACTCGCCAAGAGCTACAAGCCTGCCAGCCACAGGATACGCCCATTGCGTTGTCACCGCAGGCGGCGGCAGGTTTTATGGGTAGTCCGGGGGTGCAAGTGCACCGCAATGGCCAGCAATGGGCAGTATTCACCCAGCTTTACTCTGTTAGTGCTAGTGATAATGGATTGGTGATTGTTTCGCGATGCCAAGGCTCTGATGTTGAGTTAACGCACTGTTTACGCTTGCACAAGGCCACCGACGTGCTGAGTGCTACTACGGCCATAACTAACACAGGTGCTTCAACACTGTGGGTTGATCGTTGCGATGCACCCTGTATACCGGTGCCCATGCACTATACAAAAATAGCCGGCTTTACTGGCCGTTGGGCTAATGAATTTCAGATGCAAACTCTAGATCGGTTTGCCGGCGCTTATGTGCGAGAAAATCGCTCTGGTCGAACTTCTCACGACGCATTTCCAGGTGTGATTGTTCATGAAGAGCACACTAACGAACAAGCAGGTGCCGCCTATGGGTTACATTTGGGGTGGAGCGGTAACCATCACTTGCGTATTGAAGAACAACACTCTGGCCAAGCGTACGCCCAGTTAGGTGAGCTATTTTATCCCGGTGAAATGAGTCTTGAACCCGGGCAGATGTATTGTTCACCGATATTGTTTGGCGCAAGTACAGCCCATGGTTTGTCTGCGTTGTCCGCGTCTTTTCATGGTTTTGTAAGGTCTACTTTGACCGATCAGCGTGTAGCTAGCAAAGCAAGGCCGGTACATTTTAATACTTGGGAGGCGGTATATTTTGATCTGTCATTTGATCGGCTATGTGAGCTGGCAGACAGTGCCGCAGAGGTTGGCGCAGAGCGGTTTGTCCTGGATGATGGCTGGTTTAAAAACCGCAAATCAGACAGTGCAGGCTTGGGTGATTGGTTTGTTGATGAGGTTGTGTTTCCTCAAGGGTTGGTGCCGTTAATTGATTATGTGCAGGCTCAACACATGGAATTTGGATTGTGGGTTGAGCCGGAAATGGTCAACCCAGACAGCGACCTATATCGTGCGCACCCTGAATGGGTACTTAATGCTGACCCAGCACCACTCATACTGTCTAGGCATCAGTTGGTACTCGATTTAACTCGTGTTGAGGTGCAAACCTATCTGTTTGAGCGACTCGATGCATTGCTAACAGACTATGCCATTAGCTATTTAAAATGGGACATGAACCGCGCGCTACACCAGCCCGGCAACCAGCATGGGCGAGCGGTAACTCATAATCAAACCTCTGCACTGTATCAACTACTGAAACGTCTCAGGGACGCACATCCTATGGTAGAAATTGAAAGCTGCTCATCCGGTGGTGGGCGTGCAGACTTTGGAATTCTTGCCTTTACTGACCGCATTTGGACGTCGGACAGCAACGATGCCCTTGATCGGTTAAGTATTCAAAAAGGCTTTTCGATGTTTTTCCCACCCGAGGTCATGGGTGCGCATATTGGGCCCAGTCGCTGCCATGCCACTGGACGAGTTCTGAGCATGGACTTGCGCGCCGGTGCAGCATTGTTTGGGCACATGGGCATTGAGGCTAATCTGCTAGACATGGATGAGGCCGAAAAGCAGGGGCTAAAAGCCGCGGTAGCACTGCACAAACAACATCGACAATTACTCCACAGCGGCAGGTTAGTGCGGCTAGACACACTCGTAAGTGAGAGTAGCTTTGGGGTTGTGGCGGCCGATGGTGCTGAGGCGATATTTTCCTATGCGCAATTAGACAGTCTGTCGCACAGTGTAGGTGGGCGCTTGCGCTTTGCTAGCCTGGACCAAAATAGTGGTTATACGGTTAATGTTGTGTGGCCTCTAACGCCCAGTAGTTATTCTAAATCTATACTGGATGTTATTAATGGTGCAGTGATTAGCGGAGATGTTTTGGTCAATGCGGGCATACAGCTCCCCATCATGTTGCCGGGCAGTATGTTAATTTTCCATTTAAGCAAAAAAAAGCCAGAGCTATAAGTACTGTAGCTCTGGCTAGTTGATACGTTAACAACTTATTTAGCAACGTTGTCACTCTTCACTTTGTTAGTGTCAAAATCACTCGCATCATGACGTTCTGCAAGCTGCTTTTCATCAGCTCCCCAAACACGGTTAACGCGTTGCCCGCGCTTCATGGCAGGGCGTGTCTGGATTTCTTTAGCCCAACGAATAACGTTGGTGTAGGTGGTAACATCAAGGAACTCTCCAGCTTCGTAAAGTACGCCTGACACCAATGCGCCGTACCATGCAACATTTGCCATGTCAGCAATGGTGTACTCATCACCGCACAGATATTGGTTATCTGCCAGTCGCTGGTCCAGTACGTCAAGTTGGCGTTTCACTTCCATTGCGTAGCGATTAATGGGGTATTCATATTTTTCTGGAGCATAGGCATAAAAGTGACCAAAGCCCCCACCCAAGAAGGGTACGCTGCCAATATTCCAAAACAACCATGACAAGCATTCAGCGCGTAGCGGTGAGCCAATAGCGGGTACAAAGTGGTTAAATTTCTCAGCCAAGTACAACATGATGGCGCCGGATTCAAATACGCGTACGATTGTTTCTCCGCTGTGATCTGCCAGAGCAGGAATTTTTGAGTTGGGGTTAATACCTACAAATCCGCTACTAAATTGAGTGCCATCAGAAATATTAATGAGCCAAGCATCGTATTCAGCGTCACTAACGCCCAGCTCCAGCAGCTCCTCAAGAAGAACCGTTACCTTGACCCCGTTTGGCGTACCCAAAGAATAAAGTTGCAATGGATGCTTGCCAATCGGCAGCTCTTTTTCGTGAGTGGCACCTGCGACTGGGCGGTTTATCTTAGCAAAGCGTCCGCCGCTTTCGCTGTCCCATGTCCAGACTTTAGGGGGAGTGTAGGGTTCGCTCATAGTCGGTATCTTCCATGGTTATTAAGTAATTTTAATGGCCCGTTAAGGGTGCTTTGTACAATTATCATAGTATGGCTACGCGGTTTCTTGAATATCATCTGATTGCAGACCAACAAACTCTGCGCGGTTGCCCAGTACGAATCTGTTGATAAATAACGCCATGCCCACACAGGTAAAAAAGGTAAAAAACATCATGTGAATATAGTGCAGGGGCATCCATATCCATATAAAAAAGGCATACATTAGGACGCCGGCAATAACCGCTGTAATGGCAGCGCGATAGTCCACATTGCGAAATAACAACCCCACGGCAAAGCAGGCGAGTATGGGCATACTGATAAGGCCCCAGAGTTCCTGCAGTAAGTTAATAATACTGTCAGATTGCGCGTAGATAGGTACCATAGCCACGGCTATGATGATAAATATGACGGTGGCGATACTGCTCAGCATCCGCAAATTAGGTTTGTCATCGATATAAGCCTCGTGGAGGTCGCAGACATACATTGCGGCAGAGGAGTTGACCATGCTGTTAAACGAACTCAATACAGCTGCGGCAATGGCCGCGGCAAAGACACCAGACAACCAGCCGGGCAGTAAATCCCCTACAATACGGCCATAGGCTTGATCACCAATGTCGCCATACAATTTAAAGGCCACTATGCCGGGGATAACCACCATGGAGGGAATAAATACCACACGAATAAACGCTGCGGCATAAACGCCTTTTTGCGCCTCTTTTACGTTGGGTGCGGCCATAGCGCGCTGGGTAATCGTTTGGTTAGTACTCCAATAAAAGATTTGAATAAACAACATACCCGTGAATAGCGTATGCCATGGTACTGGTGAGTCGTTGTCGCCAATGAGGGTTAATCGTTCGGCAGGAATACCGCTAAAGTCAAAGTCGATAGCCATTAAGGATAGCACCACCACAAGCAGGCCCATCGCCAACACCAAAACGCCGCCATAAGTGTCTGATACTGCCACCGCTCTAAGTCCACCAAGTACGGCATAGGCCGCACCAAATATTGCGAATGCTGCTGCAATGGTCAACAGGTCTGCCTGAATGCCTGTCATCGAGATCATGAACAGTGCCCCGGTATAAATAACGGCGGGCTGAAAAACAAACACGTTGATAAACAAAAACATGGTAGAGACAAGCGCGCGCACATGCTTGCTGTTGTAGCGGCGCTCTAATAGTTCGGTGGTGGTGGTGCAATTGTTTCTGTAGTACACCGGTAAAAAGACTTTGGCGAGGATTATAAGCCCCATAAAACCTGAGAGTTCCCATAGCGCCAGCAATAGCATTTGATTGCCATTCATGCCAACCAACTGGTCGGTACTAAGGTTGGTCAGTGTGATTGAACCGGCCACAAATACCCATGTTAGGCCGCCGCCAGCCAAAAAGTACTCTTTGTTAGAATTACTTGAGCGACTACCTTCACCGCTACACTTTATGTAGGTAAGCACTGCAATAGCGCCCAGTACTGCACAGAATACTGCTAGTTGTATGGCTTGTTCGCTCAAGTGAAACTCCTATTTATTATTATTTGGTTAAGGCTGTTTGTACTGACACCTGCCAGACAGCTAGCCCATGCGGTTGGAGCGTTGCACTACCTATTAGCCATTGGGTATCTGCGGCAAGAGGTAGCAATTGTGCTTGTTTTGAGTAATTAAAAGCAAACATGAGCGAGCCGCGCTGTGAGACACGAATATCTTCACCAAACCGGTAGGTCAACACCCCCTTATGGTCGCATTGCTGCTGTAAAAAATCGAGCAGAAAATCTCTGTTGGTTAGCGTACCAAGATAAGTGAATGGGCCGCTGCGAACAATAGCAGGTTCATCGTTGTGGTATTTGGCGATGACTTCTGTATTACCTGCATCTAGCTGTTCACGCCAACGACAGCTTTCATAGTGGTTGCCGTTCCAGCTTAGTGTTTCAGTAAAGTCTTCACGCAGGGTTTCTACAGATAACACGCGTATTGGTACCAGCGATTGAAGTAGCCCGGGTGGTAAGTCAGTAGGGTAACCAAACTCAGAGGTTTTTGCGCCAGTTCGTGGGCCAAAAATAAAGTCAGCACAGCTAGTCTTACATTTTTCGACAAAAGCACTATCAATAATGGGTAGGCTAGGGGCAATGATTAAGGCATAGGGCGAGAAGTCAGTATCGACCGAGATGAAGTCGACGGTAACGCCAAGTTCGCGTAAGGCGCTGTAGTAAGAGAACTGTACGTTGTTGAAGTCATAAGCCTCGCCTTGTTTTTCGATATCACTCACCCAAAGACCTTGAACTCCGGTAATAATAGCCACCGACGCTGACTGACTAGGCTGCTTAGCAATGTCCAGTTTAGCGAGATCTGCCATTGCTTGTTCAGCTTCGGGCCAAGCTTCGGTTTTTGAATTGTCAGGCCGCAACAGTCCCGCATGCATTTGTTCCTGAGCAAATGGTGCCTGACGCCAGCGGAAATAACAGACACAGTCTGCGCCGTGAGCAAAGGCCTCTATGGTCCAAAATCTAATCATACCGGGAGCAGGACGAGGATTGTTGTTAGCCCAGTTAACAGGGCCAGGTTGTTGCTCCATGACCCAAAAGCCGCGATTAAGTAAGCCTCGGGTTTGGTCGTGATAGTAGGTGGCAAAATCGGGGTGGCCAGTGCGCATATAGCGCCGTAACTGGTCTGCTGGGGCGCCGGTGAGCATTAGGTCAGTGCGGCCCAATGGGTAATTGTCATAGCTGGTAAAGTCCAGCGGGGCGGCCAACGCGAAGTTATCCACGGCGGTTTCGTTCATCGGTATAAAGTTGTGAGTAATAAATTGGTCGGGGGCGTGTCGACGAATCTCTTCAACCATGAGCGTGTGGTAATTGACTACCTGATCTGATGAAAAGCGACGATACGCCAAACGGTGCGCAGGACTAGTTTCAGTCACCGCAAGTATGGGCAGTTCTATGTCACTGAAATCTCGATATTCCATCGACCAGAACACATTGCCCCAATCAGTATTGAGTTTTTCAATACTGGAATAGTATTTGCTACACCAGTCTTGAAAGGCATTGCGCGCATTATTGGAGCCACTCAGAGCCGTATCATGACAGCACAGCTCATTGTCGGTTTGCCAGCCAACAACACCGCTGTGGTGGCCATAGCGAACGGCCAGTTCACGAGTAATGCGCAGTGATTGCTGTAAAAACTCGATACTGGAAAAGTCATAGTGACGGCGTGAACCAAAACCGCGTGTGTTCCCGGTGTTTGGATCTACAGGCAGTATGTCGGGATGTTGGTCAATGAGCCACTTTGGAGGTGTTGCGGTAGGGGTACAGATCACAACGCGCAGACCCGCGTTATTTAAGGTAAGAATAGCTTGGTCTAACCATGCAAAGTCTAACTCACCGGGATTGGGCTCAAGCCTTGACCAGGCAAACTCACCAATGCGTACATAGGTTAAGCCTAGCTCAGCCATCATCTGCGCGTCTTGTTCCCATTGGGAGGATGGCCAGTGTTCTGGGTAGTAGCAGACTCCGAACATGCACTTAACCTTTGTTAGACACTAACGCGTCATTAACTGCGCTTGTGGTTTCAGGTGAATCGTCAATAATCGTATTATTGACGATAAAATGTAATGCCACTACCCCAAAGATGCTTAAAGCCGGGCCAAGGTTCACTGTATTGCCTGTCGGCTCCTTGATACTGCTCAACACTCTCTCGATTGGGTAGGTACTGGCAGCGAGCATCATCTTGTTTAACATGACAATCTAAAAATGCCAGCGTCATATGTTTGTTGACCCTATTTATGGTCTCAATCTTCCAGCTCGGCTCTACATAATGCCCAAGTTCAAAGTCTGTATCAAAGGCGGCAGCAGGCGCTGGATGACCAGCAATGTTATGTCGTGCATTTTCGTACACCATCATATAGTTGTGCTCAGAGCCGGTTTGTTGGAAGAGCTTTTTAACCCCATTATCAAACCCTGAGGTATTGTCTTGGTCGCCGGCGACAAAAAACGTTGGTACGGTCATTGTTGCCATCGCTTGTGCATCATGAGCGTTGAATTCACCACCCCAAGGTGCAAACAGTTGAATGGCTTTCCAGCGTGGGTCAATCTCCTCACGTCCAGCAAAGCAGGAATTTAAGCGAAAGGGCAGTAAGCTAGCGATGATGGCTGGAGCACCAATCTTTTTGAGTTGCTCGGCATTAAAGTCGTAGCAGGCACCGATGGTGTTAAGTGCGGCAAAGCCTCCCATAGAGTGTCCAATAATACCGGCATTATTAGTATCCATGCGTGCTTTTAATCCGAGTATTGGTAGAGCCTCATTAGGATTGGAGAAATAGTCTAATAAAAACTGTTGGTCGCGAGCACGATTATAGAGTGTGCTAATAAAGCCGGAGGCACGAGTAGCATCATCAAACACCTCTGCATTGGTGGAGTCTTTATGGTCGATACCCACCACCATATATCCGTGGCTAGCCAGGTGCTCTGCTAAATAAAACATTTGCGTTCGGTAGCCAGTAAAACCATGGGATAGAAACATTAACGGAAATTGACCCTCGCTAACCGGCACCGCATCGCGATAAGCCTCACCCTGCAATTCAAACGGCTTTTGCAGGCGCGTCACATCGCTGTAAGTCGCCTTGGGGGTGTTCTTATCAAAGGCTGCAGATAACGTTGCCGGATACCAAACTTCAAGTACCAACGGTCGGGGAGCGCTGGTGATAAAGTTCCCTGTATTTAGGCGATCATCATCCACAACATTAAGGGTAGTAACGCCCACAGCGAATGGTCCCACAACGGCCAGTTCAGGTGTGGTAGGGGGCTGTTTGCTATACAGCTGTTCCGCACTGCTGGTATTACCGGCTATTAAAATCGCAGCGATAAATACTACGATGTGTGGATAATGTCTTGTCACACTGCCCCCTTAAGGATTGATACTCTTTAATATGTGCTTTTGTGATCAGTGCTTTTATTGTTGTAAGGTGTGATACACGTTATTGTTGCTGGCATACTAAATGAAAAGTGTGTATTTAAATAGGTTGCTTCCTTGACCGCCACGTTTACATACTAATGGTCTTAAATCCATGCAGGGTCGTTAAATGTCTGAATATGCAAAATATCCAAGTTTAATTGGACAGTTGGTTTTTATTACTGGGGGTGCCACAGGTATTGGTGCGGCAATGGTTGAGGCTTTTGCAGAGCAGGGTGCGCGAGTCGCTTTTGTCGACTTGGATTCAGCGCCGGCAAATATTTTAGTCTCTAAACTTGAAAAAAGTACGGGCACTGGACCCTGGTTTAGGCAGCTTGATGTTACTGACACAGATGCGTTGCAGGAGGCCATTAGAGACGCTACCGAAGAATTTGGTCCGCTATACGCGTTAGTTAATAACGCTGCCAATGATAACCGACACTCTCCAGATCAGGTGACACAGCAAGGATGGCGAGACTGTATGGCGATTAATTTAGATGCGGCTTTTTTTGCAGCCCAAACGGCAGCCTCCATTATGGCTAATGCATCTGGGGGTTCTATTATTAACTTTAGCTCAATTAATGCGCTGCTTGGGCCGTCAGAGATGCCCGGTTATGTGGCGGCTAAGGCGGGTATTATTGGCTTGACCAAAGCATTAGCCAATGACTATGGCGAGTCTGATGTGCGCGTAAACGCTATATTGCCTGGTTGGGTAGTGACCGAACGACAGTTGCAGACTTGGTTGACTCCGGAGGCAGAGGCGAGCTGGATGGAGCAGGTTGCGCTAAAAAAACGATTAATGCCGGCTGATGTGGCAAATCTTGCGTTATTTCTTGCCGCCGATGATAGCCGGATGATTACCGGTCAGAGGTTCACCGTTGATGGAGGTAGAACCTAGCACCATGACTAAGTCTGTATTTATTGCCGGCGATTGGGGTACCACTAACCTGCGTTTGTATCTTTGCCAATATAGCGAGAAACAGGCGCTTCAAGTATTGGATACCCTCACCGGACCTGGTGCAGCTAAGGTTGAAGGCGACTTTGAACAGGTGTTCTTTGACTTGACTGCGCAGTGGTTGGCCAAGCATGGGACTATTCCGGTAATACTGTCAGGTATGGTCGGTTCCACTATGGGGTGGATGAACGCTCCTTACCTACATTGTCCGGCGACCTATGATGAGATTGTGTCGGGACAAATACATTTTCAATCTAGAGGTATAGAGTTTTCTATTGTCTGCGGATTGCAAACCACAAACCCCCTAGGCGCGTCTGATTTGATGCGTGGTGAAGAGCTGCAACTTTTAGGTTGGATGCGTTCGGTTAGTCCCTCTGTTAGTGCAGGCACACGTGTGGTTGTCCTACCTGGGACACACAATAAATGGGCGCGAGTTAATGGCGATACCATTGAGACATTTGTTACTGCACTGACCGGCGAGGTCTATGCTCTCCTCGCAGAGCATAGCGTACTAATTTCAGACTCTGGGACTGGAGACGTCTCTGCTGAGATATATATGCAGGGTGTTAATGCAGCCCGAAAACTTAAGGCAGGTCAATTGCTTCACGCGCTTTTTACCACGCGTAGTCGGCAGGTGATTGGTGAATTGTCTGCGTTAGAGGGAGCATCTTACCTGTCAGGTTTGTTGGTAGGCGCCGACATTATTGGATCGCTGGGGCTAATGGAAACGTCAGAGGGAGCCGTAACGATGGTCGATCTTATTGGAGCCCCGTCTTTATGTGATCGTTATCACATGGCATTAGCGTCTTTTGGAATCAGAGTAAACATATGTGATGCAACACAGCTAGCCATGGCAGGTTATGAGGCTATTTATAAATCTCTCTATAGGAACACTCTGTAATGACAGAAAAGCTGGATAAATGGTTTGCCCAAATGCCCGTGGTCGCAATTTTGCGCGGAGTAAGACCGGATGAAGTGGTCGACATTGGTGAGGCACTATATGCTGCGGGTATCGGTATTATTGAGGTGCCCTTGAATTCTCCGCAACCGCTTGAGAGTATTAAAAAATTGACCCAAACATTGGGTGAGCGATGCGTTATTGGGGCGGGCACTGTATTAACTGAGTCAGATGTGGAAGCCGTTGCCACTGTGGGGGGCGAAATTACTGTCAGCCCAAACACAAATGTGAGAGTCATTCAGCGCAGCATTGCACTGGGAATGATGCCTATGCCTGGCTGGGCCTCACTCTCTGAGGGCATAGCGGCCTATCAAGCGGGAGCAAGATACCTAAAGTTATTCCCTGCAGCAACCTACGGTACTGGTCACATTAAAGCGGCTCGTGCAGTATTGCCAACGGATTGTAAGGTACTTGCGGTGGGTGGTGTGGGCGTTGGGTCAATGCCCGGATGGCTAGCGGCTGGGGTTGATGGTTTTGGTGTTGGCTCAGAGCTATTTAAGCCAGGCTACAGTTCGATGCAGGTCCATAAACGTGCAGTGGATCTTGTCAAAACAATACATTCTGTAAAGGGCGATTAGAGTTTATGGTGAAGGTAAGTTTAATAGACACCATTAAGGTTGAGAATGAACTTGGCGAAGGTGTTATCTGGGATGCTGACGGTGCGTCAGTGTGGTGGACTGATATTGAAGGCTGCACGCTGTATCGCTATACCCCGGACACAAAAAAGCTTGAACAATATACAACCCCGCAGCGCTTAGGGTCTTTCGCCCGTGTGGCCAACAGTGACTATTTTATCTGTGGCTTTGCCGACGGTTTTGCCTATTTCAATCCGTGGACGTCAGACTTACAGTGGCTGCAAAAGATAGACAGCGATAACAGTGGTACCCGATTAAATGATGGTCGTGCAGATCGCCAAGGTCGCTTCTGGGCAGGCAGTATGGTTGAGAACGGCGACAACCGCAGAGGGTCGCTGTATTGTCTAGATCAGCAGTTACAGGTTTCTAGTGAAGTCTCTGGTCTGTTAATTTCAAATGGCCTTTGTTGGAGCCCTGATGGCTCGGTTATGTACCACACCGATACACCATCACGACGTATTGATCGTTATGATTTCAACACAAAGAGCGGCAAAATAGACGGCAAAACTACCTTTGTTAAAACTGAGAAGGGCTGCTTTCCAGATGGGTCTGCGGTAGATGCTCAAGGGTATGTTTGGAGCGCGCAGTGGGCCGCCAGTCAAGTGGTGCGCTATAACCCACAAGGTGAGATAGATTTTGTGTTACCGCTGTCAGTTAGTCAGCCAACGTGTGTTGCCTTTGGTGGGCCCCAGTTGGACATGCTGTTTGTGACTAGCGCCTATCAGGGGTTAGGCGAAAAGGCTCGTTTGACGCAACCCAATGCCGGCAATTTATGGGTATTTCAAACCAACGTCAAAGGGATAGCTGACCCTTTGTTTCGGCCCAATTTAGAGTGTATGCCAAGTGATGTCGGCTAATATTGCCGTGTTTTAGGGACAAATTAGTAACCGATAGTAGACTCAACTATAGAATTGTCTCACTATAGTGACCCGCCGAAACACCCTAACCATTTGACGACTTGGATAGTAAAAAGTGAGCAATCAAAGATTACGTTTTTTTGAAAAGTCGTTGAGCCAGCAGCACATTACAGATGCGGATAAGTATCTGTACAAAATGCCCAGACCTACGCATAAATTAGCCATTATAGGCACTGGTACTATCGGTCAAGAGCACATGTACGTCACAACACTGCTGGGCAGAGCCCAGGTGCATGGTATCTATGACAGCCAGAGCCACAGTATGGATGTCGCAGAGCAAAACTTTAAAACCTACAGTGACCAATCTCTCATTCGTTATACGGATTTAGAGTCTGCCTGCACTGATCCTGAGGTAGATGCATTTATGATATGCACGCCTAACCACACTCATTTTGATGTGCTAAAAGTGGCGATGCGTTCTGGTAAGCCGATTTTCTTAGAAAAGCCTATGGCGACAACGCTTGCCGATGCACAGGCTATTGTTAAAGCCAACGATGCGTACCCATCTTTTATTCAAATTGGTCTGCAATATCGCTACAAAGCGCAATATATAGAAGCCTTTCATGAGGTACAGCAGCGCCAGACTGTTGGAGCCATTAAAACCATCAGTATGAGCGAGCACCGACCACCGTTTTTGGACAAGGTTGGGCAGTGGAACAAGTTTAACGCAAACAGTGGTGGCACACTGGTTGAAAAATGCTGCCATTACTTTGATTTGATCAATCTACTAGCTGACGCTATGCCCACTAGAGTTTATGCCTCTGGGGGACAATCGGTAAACTTTTTAGACCTTGAGAAGGACGGCGTCTCTGCGGATATAGATGACCATGCTTTTGTCATTATTGATTATGCCAATGGCGTTCGAGCCAATTTCACGCTCAATATGTTTTGTCATGACTTTAGTGAAGAAATGGTGGTAACGGGCGATGCTGGTAGGTTAGTGACCAGTGAGGTGTTTAATGTCCATCAGCAACAACCCTCAAAGGCGACCGTCGCGTTGGAAAAGGGTGAATGGGGGGCGTCTAAGCAGACAGAGGTTACCTACGCTCGAGAAATTGAAAAAAGTGGCCACCATGGCGCTACCTATTATGAGCATATTGCGTTTGTTGATCAGTTAGATGGAAAAGTCAGTGAGTCGGCCACACCGGTTCAGGGTTTATGGTCAATGATCGTTGCCAGTGCAGCGCAACACTCTATTAAAATTGAGCAGGCAGTGGACATAAAAGTATTTATGCGCGACAACTATTTAGCAGATTATCTTGGATAAAACGGATCACCTATGAATCAAGCAATTAATGTAACAGGTCAGGCCATGCCCGCAGTGGGTCTGGGTTTGTGGAAGCTAAATATTGACGAGGTTGCCGACACGGTATACAACGCCATTAAGACGGGCTATCGACATCTGGATAGTGCGGCAGATTATGGTAATGAAAGGCAAGTAGGTGAGGGCATCGCTAGGGCGATTGCTGACGGGTTATGCTGCCGTGAAGATTTGTGGATTACGTCTAAGTTATGGAATACTTTTCATCGCCAAGAGCACGTTCAGGCGGCGTGTGAAAAGTCTCTTGCTGACTTAGGTATCAATTATTTTGATTTGTACTTGGTTCATTTTCCGATTGCCCTCAAATACGTAGACTTCAATGACCGCTATCCGCCTGAATGGATTTTCAATCCTGAGGATGAGTATCCGGCGATGGAAACCGATGCGGTACCTCTTAGTGAGACATGGACGGCCATGGAGCGATTGGTCGAGAACCAGCTGGCTCGCAAGATTGGTGTGTGTAACTACAGTGCGGCACTACTTCATGACCTCATGAGCTACGCAAGAATAAAGCCAGCGATGTTGCAGATAGAGTCGCACCCGTATTTAACGCAGGAGGCCCTTATTCGCACGGCACAGTCCTATAACGTTGCTGTTACCGCGTTCTCTCCGTTGGGCGCACTCTCTTACGTTTCTATAGATATGGCAACAGCGGGCGATTCTGTGCTCTCTGAGCCCGTGGTAGTAGCTGCTGCTGAACGAGCTGGGGTGACCGCTGCTCAGGTGGTTCTTCGTTGGGGGGTGCAGCGTGGTACCGCAGTAATACCCAAGACTAGCAAACTAGGGCGCTTGACTGAGAATCTATCGTTGTCAGAGTTTACTTTGACTGATGAGGAGATGGATGCCATCTCTGGATTAAATCAGAATCGCCGATTCAATGATCCGGGTGTTTTTTGCGAAGCTGCATTTGGTACTTTTCACTCAATTTATGGCTAATGGAAGAGCATCGTTTAATGAACTCAATCACCGTAGAAAAAATAACTGTTACAGATCAGCAGTCTTATCAAGACAGTCTTTTCCCCCTGGTCTATGCAGGCCAGTCTAATGTTGACAGCGTTTCAGTGCAGCGTTGGATTAAGCAGCATAAGGCGCAAATTGAGACAGAGCTTGAGCTTAACGGCGCAGTTTTGTTTCGGGACTTTGGTGTTACTGATGACCAGGGTTTTGACGCATTTATTCGTGCCTTTGATTGGCCTAGTTTTACCTATGAAGAATCTTTGTCTAATGCGGTTCGACACAATCGGACTGAGCTGGTTTTTACTGCGAACGAGGCGCCGCCATCGGTATCAATTTTCTTACATCATGAAATGGCGCAAACGCCCATCTATCCATCAAAACTATTCTTCTTTTGCGAGCAGGCTGCAGCAGTTGGTGGGGCGACGCCTATTTGTCGTTCTGATATCTTACTTGAGCAATTAAAGAACGAGATACCATCCTTTGTCGCGGCATGTGAGGAGAAGGGCATACGCTACTCGCAAACGATGCCTGCTGAAAACGATTTGCAGTCAGGTCAGGGTCGTAGTTGGGCGAGTACCCTAAGTGCAGCCAATACGGATGAGGCCGAGACGAAGCTGGAGCGGCTAAATTATCAGTGGCAATGGCAATCGGATGGATCGTTGAGCGTGACAACCCCAATACTGCCCGCAGTAAAAACATTACAGGGTGGACGAAAAGTGTTTTTTAACCAGCTAATCGCCGCATTTAGAGGCTGGCAAGATGCTAGAAATACTAGTGAGAAATCTATTTGCTATGGCGATGACTCGCCAATAAGTAATGATGATATGGCTATCGTCATAAGATTAGCTGACGCGCTTACATTCGATATTCCCTGGAAAACAGGCGATATAGTTTTAGTTGATAATTTCATCACTATGCATGGCCGACGACCGTTTGAAGGTCAGCGTCGAGTGCTGGCCTCACTGGTTGCTTAGGGATGTTATTAAAAGTATGTGACCCGCGCTTGAGGTAAAAAAGCAAATAGTGGTTACGACCAGACTGATTCTTACATTTGTGGAGAAACCTTGTTCTATTGTCTCCAGATCTAGAATAATATTTAATCCTACTTGGGCATACTTAAGTTTTAAGTTTTAAGTTTTTTGGAGTATTTTCGGTGCACTGAGAGTGTTCATAGCCAGTTTTTGTTAACCAATAAGTTTAATTATTTCTTAAGGACTGCTGTATGTTTTCGCGCTTTATTCTCGTTACTATCCTCTACGCTCTTGTCGGTTGCGGCGGCGGCGGTGGCGGTGGTACCCCATCCGAGCCCAATTTATCAATACCTCCCGCTAATAGTTCTCCTGTCTTTTCCTCGTCAGCAACATTTGATGTAGAGGAGAATCAAACTAGCATTGGAAACGTTGTCGCTAGCGATGCTGATGGTGACACCGTGAGCTATTCAGTCTCCGGAGATGATGCATCCTTGGTGAATATCGACTCATCAACTGGTGCGCTGTCTTTTGTTTCACCGCCCGATTATGAGTCCGTTCAGTCCTACTCTATAACGGCAGTTGCAAGCGATGGAACTGACGAGACGACTCAAAGCATTTCTATTGCCATCACTAACATCGATCCGCCCAGTCTAAGTCAGATGGGTGTCAGCGGTACCTTTGATGATGGCCAGTCAGAAGAACTTTTATCTCTAGATCAAAATGGAAAGGTATTTTCAGGTCGAACATCGCATAACGGATCAGTGGATCAGCTCGTGGCGAGTTTCGAATATCAGGGGGTCTCAGTATTGATAGGTGATATTGCTCAGGAGAGTGGGATAACAGTCAACGACTTTACAGATATTGTTACTTATACAGTCACTAACTCAGATGGCGATATTGAAAATTTTACGGTCGACCTCACCCGGTTCACTGGCTTACCTGTCGTATATCTTAAAACTGATGACTCTGTCGCCATTGATTCAAAAGATGACTACGTGCGGGGTGATACCTCTATATTTGGTGGGAGAAACTTTGACGACCTTGAACAGGTAGAAATGAAAATTCGTGGCCGTGGTAACTCAACATGGGGGTTACATCCTAAAAAACCATTCCAAATGAAGCTATCAGATAAGGCTGAATTTCTGGGTATGCCAAAGGACAAGAAGTGGCTTTTCTTGGCAGAGTATTCGGATAAAACCATGCTTCGAAATAAGATATCTTTCGAAATGGGTTATATCAGTAACTTAGATTGGACACCTCAAGGGCGCTTTGCCGAGGTTTATATTAATGATCAATACAATGGGACTTATAACATTACGCAAAAGGTTGAAGAGAGTGATAACCGTGTTGTGTTGGGTGATACTGGTTATTTACTCGAGCTTGATCAGTTAGAGCGACTAGATCCGGATGATGTTTATTTTGAGAGTGCTATCACTGATAA